>Ga0209541_10007690_pt1 | contig 18028 bp, 12 predicted proteins | sample RifCSPlowO2_01_FD_184027 | JGI IMG/M metagenome (GOLD analysis project Ga0209541, IMG submission 184027) | Groundwater microbial communities from Rifle, Colorado - Rifle CSP2_plank lowO2_0.1 (SPAdes) (version 2) | ecosystem: Environmental > Aquatic > Deep subsurface > Groundwater | place... | reverse complement strand
GCTTTTAAGGATAAAGAGATAAAATATTTGGGAGTAGATAATAGCGAGGAGCTGATCAAGTTCGCAAAAAGCCAGTATCCGGATCGTGAATTTTCAGTCGGCAATATTTTGGAGCTTGGGAAAATAGCGCAAATGAATTTCGACCATGTCTTTTCGATTGCGGTCTTGCATCATCTGCCGGGAGAAAAATTGCGTATCGATGCCTTGAAGCAGATGAAGAATAAAATTAAGGCTGACGGTAAAATCATTTTTACGGTTTGGAATCTTTGGCCACAAAAGAAATTCGTGAAAATGATCATCAAATTTTTCTTATTAAAGCTGATCGGCAAAAATAAGATGGATTTCGGTGATGTTATCTTTGACTGGAAGAGGGTCGAGGGAAAAAGACGGTATTATCACGCTTTCCGTGAAAAGGAGTTGAGAAGGATCGTAAAAAAAGCTGAGTTGAGAATAGAGAAGATTTATAAGGATAAATATAATTATTATTTGGTTTTACGGAAATAATTCTAGCCCCCTTCAAAAGGGGGATTAAGGGGGTTAGAAAAGGTGACAACCTTTATGCCGCCATTCTTAACCTCCCTTGCCCTCCTTTAGAAGGAGGGTTAAAAAGCATATCAATTAAAACTATATCAATATGTATTGACATAGTTTTATTTTTGCGTATAATATGGATATGGCTGATAAATTTTTACAATCGACTAAATTTTTCAAAGCTGTATCTGATGAGAGCCGGATCAAGATACTTTACTTTCTTCGTGATGGGGAGAAGTGTGTCTGCGAGATATGGAAAAAGCTGGAGCTGCCGCAAAATCTGGCTTCCCACCATCTGAAAGTACTGAAAGACTTAGGCTTGCTAGATTCAAAAAAGGATGGTTTAAGGGTGTATTACAAAATAAATAAGAATAATTTAGATAAATATTTTAATAATTTTAATAAGTTGATTTTTAAATAATTGATTTATTAATCCAAATATATGGGAATGTGCGCACTGCATGGACATCATCACGATCATGACCATGAACATACGAAAAATGAAAAAGCTACCGGCCAGCTGAGGGCGGAGCATGAGGGCATAAGATTGATGATCAAGATTTTGGAGAAGGTCAGTGAAGATATCAATAATGCTAAGGTCGATGATTTAGAGAAGATGGTTGAGTTTATCAAAGTTTTTGCAGATAAATGCCATCATGCCAAAGAGGAGACCTTGCTTTTCCCGGCATTAGAAGAAGCAGGTGTGCCGAATGAAGGCGGACCGATCGGAGTGATGCTTATGGAACATGACATGGGCCGATCATTCGTTGCCGGCATGAGCGAAGCTTTAGAAAAAATGAAGGCTGGAAATAAAGAGGCGGGAAAAGAATTCGTGGAAAATGCTCTGGGATATGGAAATCTTTTGACGTCTCATATCGAAAAGGAAAATAATATCTTGTTCCATATGGCGGAAATGAGTTTTTCAAAGGAAAAAGACGAAGAATTATTCGAGGGATTTGAAAAAGTTGAAACGGAAAGGATCGGAGCCGGCAAACATGATGAATTCCATGCCTTGCTTGACCGTCTTGCGGAAGAATATTTGAAATAAAAATATTTAAAAACTTTTTTAGAAAAAGTCTTTAACAATTTTCAAAAAATATATTGTATTTTATTTGAATTTTAAAGCGAGCAAAGCTCTACGGCCATAAAATTCAAATAAAATAAAGGTCTTGATTAAAAAAAGAGCGGAAAATATTTCCGCTCTTTTTGTTTTATGGTATAATATCGATATAAAATTAAGACATAACAATTTTTATGTTTAAAAAATCCTTTTACTTCGCGTTTGCCATTATTTTCGTCCTCGGCCTTTCAATCTCCATCCAGTCTCTTCTCGCCGCCTGGACCGCGCCGACCCAGACCGCGCCGAATTGTCCGGCTGGCGCGCCAGCCTGCGATGCCCCTATAAATACGGGGAATGGCAATCAGCAAAAAGGAGGTTCGTTGATCCTGGGTAATGCCGGTAATGCCTTATTGGTTCCGGGTGGCAGTGTTGGAGTAGGGACGAATAATCCGGCAGGAAAATTAAACGTGAAATCAGCCGGAGTATCGACATACCCGTTTATCGTGCATGCCAGCGATGGCGGAAGGATGGGCTATTTCTGGGAAGATGCCGGCCAGCATACGATTTTTGATCTGTTCAACGGAACGGATGCTAATAATGTAAGATTGAATACGAATGGAAATTCTTGGATTTTGAATAGCAATGTCGGGATCGGGACGAATAATCCATCCAGTAAATTATCTATCGTGGCTCCGAATAATAATGGGATAACGTTGGCTCCAGCAAGCGTTAATGACCAGCCAAGAATCCATTTTTCCACTTCTCATGGGGTCGGTGGTATAATCCAGAAATATAATCCGAACACCTTTGATATCTATGGAGATCCTAACACTTCGATATCTTTTTCTCCTGGCAATTCTGAAAAAATGAGGATTACTTATGGTGGCGATATCGGGATCGGAGCAACTGATCCGCAAACAAAATTAGATGTTGACGGACAAATCAAATCTAGGTCTGGCGGATTTGTTTTTCCAGATGGAACTGTCCAAACAACAGCTGCAGGCGGATTGAATACCACAGCATTGGATCTTTATACTCATGCTAATTATACATATGAATATACAGGCTCAGCCGTTCCATTGTATCTGACAATGAGAATGCGTACTTATGGCGGTAATAATGGCAGGGGTTCGATTGAAGCCCGTTGGCTTGCGGCAGATGATAGCGTAATAAAAAATTGGAAGGAGCTTAGCGGTACCAATGTTAATGCTGGCCCTGATGGGGGGTCTGGCATGGCCGACTCCGAACTTGCTACCGTGCCATTTATCGCCGGAACTAAAAAAATCCAATTCAGGGCGGCAGGAACGAACGCAGCCAATTCTTATCTGGATCTTATGGCTATCGTAGAAATGACCGGCGGCAGTGGAAGCGGTGTGGCGGACTGGAACACAATGATCAATAAGCCAGCCGGCTTTGCCGATAATATCGATGACGTCGGCGCGGGATCTGTTAAGACGGTATTGGAAGTGGGGTCCGTTGATGATCAGACAGCTTGGCGTTGTGTTGGTCCTGTAAATTTGCAAGACCAATGCGGAGATGAAGACGGATGCACTATAAGACTGATGCTACAACATGAAACAGATGGTTCGGACCAATTTCGTATTATCGATGAATTTGTAGGAATGGAGCAGCCGGCCTACTCTTTTAACAGGCGGATTGGGAGATATGGCTGGACTCGGCAATCAGGTGGCGGTGATTATAGTTGGATATCGGGTGATCCGGCTTGGCGCGGACAAATGTATTCTCCCTGGGATTGGACATGGATGCATAATTATAAGCACGCCAATTGTAATGGAGGAGTTGGCGGACCGACAGAGGCAGAATATCAATTTTGGTTCATGAGCCATCCCAGTGTCATGACAAGAGCTATTATTATCGATTAGTGAATTTATGCTAATAAAAGTGCCTAAAAAAATATTGATAGTAGTTTTGATCGGAATCATGTCTTTGACTTATATTGTCTCGAAATATGAAGCACCTAAAGATGAGCCGGCAAAACAAGGTTTGGACAGTATTGATCCCGAGGGTGACGGGATTATTTCCGGAAAAATTATAGAAATAAAAAATAATGGAATATTATTAGATGTAGGAGGGGGAGTAAAAAATGTCATGATAATAGTTGATGATAACTCCAGGATTTATAAGATGAATCAAAAGGAAGAGGATCGATATAAGAAAGAAATAGAACAATTCAGTAAAAAAATGCAAGAGCAGATGGAAACTCCTTCGATATCCGTAAGCTCAGAGCCACCCAGCGTGTTTATCAGCGAAGATGTGAGTGTAGATGGATTGTTGGCAGACCAGCAAGTGCAGATAATTATAGAGGCGGAAGGTGATAATTTAAGAGCAAAAGAAGTGTTTGTGCAGTAACTCAACTATGCTTATTATCCTTAAAGCCGTCGGCATTCGCTGGCGGTTTTTGTTTGGGGCTAGAGTTTTTTTAAAATTTTGCCTGTGCTATAATATGTATATATGAAACCAATCGAAATCAAAAGCAGGGAATTATTGAATACATTCGTTGGCTGGCAGGAGCACAGCCAATTTTTGCAATCTTGGGAGTGGGGGGAATTCCAGGAAAAAGTCAGCGGCAAGGTTTGGAGGATAGGGGTAGAGGATAATGGCAAGCTGATCGCCTCCGCAAAAATCATCAAGAAAGAGCTGCCATTGAAGAAAAGTTATTTTTATTGCGCCCGCGGTCCGATCATTGCCGAGGGAAACAGGGAGGAAGTGACGGAAAAATTGCTTGACGAAATAGCCAGGGTGGCGAAAGAAGAGGGGGTTATGTTCTTGCGTTTCGACCCTCTTTTTGAATTGCAGGCATATAAAAAATACCATGCCGTCAAAACGCTTGATATCCAGCCAGGCCAGACATCCATCCTTGATTTAGAAAAAACAGAGGAAGAACTTTTAGGCGGAATGCACACGAAAACAAGATATAATATCCGGTTAGCTGAAAAGAAAGGCATAAAAATAACCGAAGGCAGTATCGCGGATTTTGAAGGATTTTGGACCTTACTCGATCAGACTAGCGGACGTGATAAATTCCGCCCGCATGGACGCAGCTATTACAAAGCGATGCTTGAAATAAATAATGATTTCATCAAATTATTTTTTGCCGAATACGAAGGAAAGAAAATTGCGACCGGCATCTTTTCATATTTCGGCGATACCTTTACTTATCTGCATGGCGGCTCGGCCAACGAAATGCGCAACATCATGGCGCCGTTTGCCCTGCAGTGGCATTGTATAAAGCTGGCCAAAAGCTTGGGTTGCAAATATTATGACTTCCATGGCATCTCAGATGAAAAATGGCCGGGAGTCACCCGTTTTAAAAAAGGTTTCGGCGGTTCAGCGGTCAATTACCCCGGAACATTCGACCTGTCTTATGACGATGGCTGGTATGCTATTTATAAGATGATCAGGAAGGCGAGGAGAACGTTTTAACCGCATAACGTGGAACGCATAACGCATAACAAATTAGCGTTACGCGTTATGCGATATGCGTTACGCGATTTTATGGATAAACTATTAAATAAGATAAAAAAAATAATACCCTCCAGCCTGTTCAAAGCCTTGCAGCCGGCTTATCATTTTTTGCTGAGCTTTTTTTCGGCATTTTTGTATAGATGGCCGAGTGAAAAATTGATAGTTATCGGGATTACGGGCACGACCGGAAAAACGACAAGCGCATATCTGATCGCAAAGACATTGGAGGCGGCCGGATACAAGACCGGGTTTACGTCTACGGCCATGTTCAACAATGGAGAACGAGAATGGCTGAATGATAAAAAAATGACCATGGTGGGCAGATTGTTTACCCAGAAAATGCTTCGGGAGATGGTAAAGAACGGTTGCCAGTATGCTGTTGTGGAAACGACTTCGGAAGGAGTCAGGCAATTCCGCCATCGTTTTATCAATTATGACGTTTTGGTTTTTACCGGACTTTATCCTGAGCATATCGAATCGCACGGCAGTTTTGAAAATTACAAAGAAGCTAAAGGCGAGTTATTTGCGCATCTTCAAAAGTGCAGGACAAAATACTGCGATGATAAAAGGATAGTGCGTAAAGCTATGTCAGGTTTAAAAAAGACTGATTTTAAGCGCATCAAGAAAACATCGATTTTAAATCTAGACGATGATCATGCTTCTTATTTTGCTGATTTTTGGGCGGAAGAGAAGATTGGATACTGTAAGCAGGGTGCAGGGTGCAGGGTGCAGGGTGTAGTCAGTAATTGTGTAAAATATGATGATATAAAAACGAGCCAGACTGGCACGGAGCTTACTGTCAGCGGTACAAAAATCAAGTTGCAACTTTTGGGAGAGTTCAATGTGGCGAATGCCATGAATGCGGTTTGCGTCGCCTTATCGCAGGATATCTCCTTAGAGAAGATCAAAGATGGCTTGGAGGGAATTGAAGGGGTTGCCGGCCGATTGGAAAGGATAGACGAAGGGCAGCCTTTTATGGTAATTGTCGATTATGCTTTTGAACCGCATGCCGTAGAAAAATTGTATGATGTTGTCAGCGTTTTGCCTCACAATAAGATTATCCATGTCTTGGGTTCGGCTGGGGGCGGAAGGGATGTTGCCCGCAGGCCGATTTTAGGCAAATTGGCCGGGGAAAGGGCGGATGTTGTCATAGTTACCAATGAAGATCCGTATGATGATGATCCGGAAATCATCATGGACCAGGTCGCGATAGGCGCTGAACATGCCGGCAAGCGCAAAGATGAGGATCTATTTAAAATTTTGGATCGGGGAGAGGCTATCGAGAAGGGCTTGGAGATGGCCGAGGAAAATGATATAATGCTGATAACGGGAAAGGGCAGTGAGCAAGCTATTTGCGTTGCAGACGGGGAAAAAATAACTTGGGATGACAGAGGGGCTGTCAGGGGAAGGCTCAAGAAAATGGGTTTTTAATTTTTTGTGGATAAAAATAAGGATAAATTTCCTAAAAATTAAAAATCTTTAAAGTTAGCCAAAAAATAATAAATCGATAAATTAAAAATATAGTCAAAACAACTTGACAATATTTTTGATAATTGTTAGTATAAAAAAATAGGAAAATTAAGTGTCGGAAAAGTAGCGATCCGCTACGGCGGATAGTGGTCAATTTTGAAAAAAGAAACGGAAAATTGTTTAAACATGTGAACTAATTGCCGTTTTTTTGTTTTTATTCTAACGTTAGCCAAGAAGAATTAAAAAAATAAAAGAAATTTTATATATAAAGCCCCCCGTGCCTTGTTTATTTAAATAAAAGTGGCTACTAACCCCATCAATTAAATACGAATAAATCTGTAAAATGTTCTCCAGGGAGCAGTTTTTTGCGTTTTTGGGAGTATTTTACAGAAAAAACTCGAGCCCTGAGAGGGCGTGAGGATTTTTTATTTTTTGAGGATCAGGCCTGATCAGTTTATTAATAATTTCATTATATATTTGAAAAAAAATATGCCTAATAAAACCCAAGAGCGCAAGCAATTTAACGTGATTACAGAGGCAATGCCCCTGCCTGATTTGATTGAAATCCAAAAAAACTCTTACAATTGGTTTTTAAAAGATGGTTTAACTGAACTATTTGATGAAATTTCTCCGATTACGGATTTTATCGGACGCGACTTGGAATTATATTTTGAAGACTATTATTTGGACGAACCTAAGTTTTCAGAAGCTGAAAGCAAGGCGAAGAACGTCACCTACGAGGCTCCTTTAAGGGTCAATGTCAGATTGTCAAATAAGAGGTCCGGCCAGACTGCGACCCAGGAAGTTTTCTTGGGCGATTTTCCGTTGATGACTAAGAATGGAACCTTTATCGTTAACGGCATCGAAAGAGTCGTTGTTTCCCAGCTTATCAGAAGCGCCGGCGTAATCTTCACTTCAGAATTCATCAAGGGCAGGAAATACTACGGAGCAAAAATCATTCCGAATAGAGGCGCATGGTTGGAAATTGAAACTGACGCGAATAAAGTTATCTGGGTAAGGATTGATCGTAAGAGAAAAGTTGCAATCACTTCACTTCTACGCGCTTTCGGTTGCAGCACTGATGAAGAAATCAAGGAATTATTCAAGGATACGGATTATGCTCCTGAAGGCGAAGTAAGTTTTATTGATGCAACGATCGGAAAGGATATCGCAAAAAATGAAGCTGAAGGTTTGAAGGAAGTTTACAAGAGAATCAGACCGGGAGATATGGCTACCACCGAAAATGCTCGTCAATTGATTTACTCGATGTTCTTCAGATTCGATCGTTACGATTTTGACAGAGTCGGCCGCTACAAATTGAACAAGAAATTCGGTTTTGATATTCCGGTAAACAAAGAAACCCGTATCTTCAGGAAAGAAGATTTGGTTGCGATCATCAAAGAGGTAATCAGATTGAATACGACTCAGGAACAAGAAGACGATATCGATCATCTTGGCAACAGACGCGTCAGGGCTATCGGTGAATTGATCCAAAATAAATTCAGAGTCGGTTTGGCTCGTATGGAAAGAATCATCAAAGACAGGATGAGTACCGCCGACCTTACTACTTTGACTCCGAATAAATTGATCAATGCCCGCCCGGTTATCGGTGTGGTAAAGGAATTCTTCATGTCTTCCCAGTTATCACAATTCATGGACCAGACAAATCCTTTGGCTGAATTGGAACACAAGAGACGTTTATCCGCTATGGGTCCCGGCGGTTTGACTCGTGAAAGAGCCGGATTCGATGTCCGTGACGTACACACGACCCACTATGGACGTATCTGCCCTATCGCTACTCCGGAAGGTCCGAATATCGGTCTTGTCGGCCACATGGCCAGCTATGCAAGATTGAATGATTATGGATTCTTAGAAGCGCCTTACAGACGCGTGCTTCATGATGTAGCTGCAAACAGCAGTGAGGTTGCCGGAAAAATTGCCAGAGATGATGTTAAGAATAAGAGCGGAAAAGTGATTGTTAAGGCTGGCGAAAGAATCGAAGAAAAGCAGGCAAAAGAATTGAAAGAATTAGGTAACGTAAAAATCCCGGTCAAGCCGGTCGTAACGAATGAAATAGTTTATATTGATGCTTTTGAAGAAGAAAAAGTTATTACCACAGATACGACGACTCCTTTGGATGAAAACGGTTATTTCTTAGTAGATAGATGTGAGGTCAGAAGATATGGAAAGCCAAGTACAGAAGAAATCGCTAAGGTTGATTTTTATGGAGTTGCCGCTCACCAGATCATTTCAGTCGCGACAGCGTTGATCCCTTTCATGGAACACGACGACGGTCAGCGCGCATTGATGGGAACAAACATGCAACGTCAGGCTGTTCCTTTGATCAAGGCTGAATCTCCGATTGTCGGAACCGGCATCGAGGCTCGCGCAGCGCAGGATTCAGGCCATGTTTTGATTGCGGAAGAGGAAGGTGAGGTCGTTAAGGTTGATAGCGCTTCTATAGTGATTAGGGGTAAGAATGGCAAAGACAGGGTTTATCTTTTGACTAAATTCTTACGTTCAAACGCTTCTACTTGTATCAATCAGAGGCCGATCGTAAATAAGGGTGAACAGATCAATAAGGGTGATGTGTTGACCGATTCTTTCTCAGTTGAGAAGGGCGAGTTGGCTTTGGGTAAGAATACTTTGGTCGCTTTCATGACTTGGGACGGATTCAACTACGAAGACGCGATCATAATTTCTGAAAGCTTGGTCCGTAATGATGTTTATTCCTCGATCCATATCGAAGACTACACGATCGATGTCCGCGATACGAAGCTCGGTCCCGAAGTCGTAACTAACGACATCCCGAATATCGGTGAAGAAAAATTAAAAGACTTGGATGAAAACGGTGTCATCAGGATCGGCGCGGAAGTTTCTTCCGGTGATATTTTGGTCGGCAAGATCACGCCGAAGGGTGAAACTGAGCTTTCTGCTGAAGAAAAATTATTAAGAGCTATTTTCGGTGAAAAAGCTAAGGATGTCCGTGACTCATCATTGTATCTTGAGCACGGCGAACATGGAAAAGTCGTTGATATTAAAATATTCTCCCGTGAAGCCGGCGATAAATTATCAGCCGGAGTCATCCAGTCTATCCAGGTTTCAGTCGCAAATCTAAGAAAGATGCAGGCTGGCGATAAGATGGCGGGAAGACACGGAAATAAGGGTGTGGTTTCAAAGATTGTTCCGATCGAAGATATGCCTCACTTGGCAGACGGTACGCCGGTAGATATCATCTTATCTCCTTTGGGTATCGTTTCACGTATGAATCTCGGCCAATTGCTCGAGACTCACTTAGGTTTGGCTGCGAAAAAATTAGGATACAAGGTAATGGTCCCTCCTTTGAACGGCGCAAGCGAAGATGCGATCAAAGAGCAGTTAAGGAAGGCCGGCTTGCCTGAAGACGGTAAAGCTGTGTTGTATGACGGCAAGACGGGCGAAGCTTATGACCATAAGGTTACAGTCGGATATAAATACATGATGAAATTGAACCACATGGTTGAGGATAAGATGCACCAACGTTCAATCGGTCCTTACTCATTGATCACTCAGCAGCCTTTGGGAGGCAAGGCGCAGTTCGGTGGACAGAGATTCGGAGAAATGGAAGTATGGGCATTGGAAGCTTATGGCGCCGCCCATTCTTTGCAGGAAATCTTGACCATCAAATCCGATGACGTTCCGGGAAGAAGCAAGGCTTATGAATCGATCATCAAGGGTGAGCCGATCAGAAAGCTTAATGTCCCTGAATCTTTCAACGTTTTAGTCCGAGAATTGAAGAGTTTGGGTTTTGATGTCGAGCTTATCGGTGAAGGCATGAGAGAAACCGGTTATGATGCGGAAATTGTTGAAGAAAAATCTAAGAAAAAAGAAGAAGTTTTAGCAATAGAAGAATAATTAATTAATATAATCATTTCACATATGCTTAACCCAATCAAAACAACAGACTTCGACGCGATTAAGCTTAAACTGGCCTCACCAGAAGAGATTTTATCTTGGTCTCATGGCGAAATTACGCGTCCAGAAACAATCAACTATCGTACTCAAAAACCGGAAAAGGACGGTCTTTTCTGCGAACGTATTTTCGGTCCTTCAAAGGATTGGGAATGTTATTGCGGAAAGTATAAGAAAATCCGCTACAAAGGCATCGTTTGCGATAAGTGCGGAGTAGAAGTTACAAGAAGCATGGTAAGACGCGAACGCATGGGCCACATCGTTTTACAGTCTCCTGCCACCCACATCTGGTTTTTAAGAGGCATCTCTTCTAAGATCGGTTTGATTTTGGATCTATCAATGCAATCTTTGGAAAAGGTTGTGTATTTTGCCAGCTTCATCATCACTGATGTCAATGAAGATTTGAGGAATGCTACGATCGAACAGATCAAGCAAGAATATAAGTCGAAGAAAAAATCTATCGAAGGTGAATATACTGCTCAGGTCAATGAATTGAAGGGCAAGAAAGGCAAATTGGCGCAAGAAGGCAAGGGTGAGGAAGAAGCTGCAAAGGTTGTTGAAGAGGGAACTGAAGCTTTGACAAAGGCTAAGGATGAAAAGATTGAGAATTTAGACCAGGCTTTTGACCAAGCGCAAAAAGAATTAAAGGAATTGAAGCCTTTAACTATCATTTCAGAAGGAACTTATCAAAATTTAAGCTTGAAATACGGCCATATCTTCGAAGCGGGTATCGGCGCTGAATCAGTAAGGACATTATTAAAAAGAATCGATTTGGATAAGCTAATCAAGGAATTGGAAGTAGTTTTGGAAGATGTGATTGATTCTAAAAAAGATAAATTGGTAAGAAGATTGAAATTATTGAAGAGTTTGAGGGCAAACAATATCAGGCCGGAATGGATGGTTATGACAACGTTGCCTGTATTGCCTCCTGATTTAAGGCCGATGGTCGCTTTGGACGGAGGACGTTTCGCTACCTCCGACTTGAATGATTTGTATCGCCGTGTAATCAATAGGAATAACCGTTTGAAACAGTTGATCGAATTGAGCGCGCCGGAAGTCATCTGCCGTAATGAAAAGAGAATGCTTCAGGAAGCGGTTGATGCTTTGATCGATAACTCAGCTCACCATGGCAAGACTGTTGTCGCTTCAACAGGCCAAAAGAGAATGTTGAAATCTTTGGCTGACTCATTGAAGGGTAAACAAGGCCGTTTCCGCCAGAACTTATTGGGTAAGAGAATCGACTATTCCGGCCGCAGCGTAATCGTAGTTAATCCGAAATTGAAATTGAATGAATGCGGCTTGCCTAAAGCGATGGCGATCGAATTGTTCAAGCCGTTCATTATCAGTAAGCTGATCAATGAAGGTATTGTCCATAATGTAAGAAGCGCATCCCGCTATATCGAAACCGGACATGATCATGTTTGGGATATTTTAGAAGATATTATTAAGGGCGCTTATGTGATGTTAAACCGCGCTCCGACATTGCACAGGCTTGGTATCCAGGCTTTCCAACCTAAGTTGATTGAGGGAAAAGCTATCCAGATCCATCCGTTAGTCTGCGTTGCGTTCAACGCTGACTTCGATGGTGACCAGATGGCTGTCCACGTTCCATTGACTAAGGAAGCTATCGCTGAGGCTCGTGATATCATGTTATCTACCCATAATTTATTGAAGCCGGCTACGGGCGATCCGGTTGTTGCTCCGGGCCAAGACATCGTTTGGGGAAGCTTTTATATGACCGATGCTATCGGCGAGGAAGACCCTAAGAAGATGAAATATTTCTCTTCTCCGGAAGAAGCAAAATTGGCATACGACACAGGCAACATCAAATTGCAGAGCTGGGCAATGGTTAAATTTGCCGAAAAAGGATTGGTTAAGACAACTGTAGGAAGAATCATGTTCAACGATGTCCTTCCTCTAGAATTGCGTTATGTCAATGAAGTCGTGAATAAGGGCAAATTAAAGAATCTGGTTAAGGACTGCTACCGTTTTTGCGGTGAAGACAGGACTGTTGTTTTCTTGGATGAACTGAAGGATAACAGTTTCAAACACATCACTAAGAGCGGACTTTCTTGGGGTATGGATGATCTTCCATTGTTTGAAGAAAAAGACCAGTTGATCCATGATGCCAGCGAAATGGTAGATAAGATCCAGGAGCAATATGATGAAGGTTTGTTGACCGAAAGCGAACGCTACGGCAAGGTTATCGAATTATGGACGAACGTTAAGGATAAGGTTACTGATATCTGTAAGAGCGGATTGCCGACTGACAACCCTGTTTACTCTATGATCGAATCCGGAGCCCGCGGTTCTTGGACGCAGCTGACCCAGATTTTGGGCATGAAGGGCTTGGTGACTTCTCCTTCCGGAGAAATTATCGAACTTCCTGTTAAGGGTAACTTTAAGAAGGGGTTCGGAGTGCTTGAATACTTCATCTCGACTCATGCTACAAGAAAAGGTTTGTCTGATACGGCCTTAAGAACTGCTAATGCCGGTTATTTGACCAGAAGATTGGTTGATGTAGCCCAGGATATATTAGTATTTACTGATGATTGCGGAGACAAAGAAGGTATTGTTATTACAAAGAAAGAAAGTGATGAAATGGGTTACGATTTATTGAAGAGAATTACCGGAAGATATTTGGCTCAAGATTTGAAAGATGCAGATGGCAAGGTTGTCATAAAGTCCGGAGAATTGATTACGGAAGAAATCGCGGATAGCTTGAAGAAGGAAAAGATCGAAGAGGTTGCGATCAGGTCGGTATTGAATTGTAAGGAAACCCGCGGCGTTTGCGTCAAATGCTATGGTTATGACTTGGGCTATAACAGGCCGGTCAAGCTCGGCACGGCTGTCGGAACTATTGCCGCCCAATCTATCGGTGAGCCGGGAACCCAGTTGACTATGAGAACCTTCCATACCGGTGGTGTGGCTGGCACTGAAGATATCACTCAAGGCTTGCCTAGAGTGGAAGAAATTTTCGAATCACGTTCTCCGAAGAGAAAAGCTTTCGTTGCCGATGTGGCCGGTAAGGTCCAGATTGAAACAGCTCAGAGAGTGATTAATGACGAAGACGGCAGGATGGTTGTGAATAACCCCCAATCAAAGATCATCAAGATTTATTACGAAGGCGAGGATTCAGATAAATACACTTTTGCCGAAGCGATCAAGGAAGCTAAGTTGGAAGGAGAGATCGGACCAAAAGAAAAGAAAGTTGAGCCTAAGCTTTCAGTCAAGGATGGGGATAAAGTCAGGAGCGGCAGCGAATTATTTACTGTCGGAAAAAAGGTGGTAAAAGCTAAGAGGGGCGGAATCGTTAAGGTTGAAGACAAGAATATCAAGGTTGAGACGACAGTTGAAAAGGTCAGAGAGTTTGTCGTGCCTAAAGGATTCAGCATCTGGGTTAAGGATGGCGATATGGTCAACAAGGGTGATCAATTGTCTGACGGAAGTCTGGACTTGCAGCAGTTATATGAATTGCGCGGCCAGCTTGAAGCTCAGAAATACATCATCAAAGAAATCCAATATGTGTATGCTTCTCAAGGACAGCCATTGAACGATAAGCATATCGAGATTATTGCCAAGCAGATGTTCTCAAGAGTTTACGTGACTAAAACAGGGTCTACCAACCTATTGCCGGGCGAAGTGATTGAAAAGGCTGTTTTCGGTGAAGCTAATAAAGAGGCAAATAAAAATAATAAAGAAGAAGCGGTGGGCAATGTGATGTTGATGGGTATCAGTAAGGTATCATTAACAACAAACAGCTTCTTGTCAGCGGCTTCCTTCCAAGAAACAGCTCGCGTATTGATCGATGCTGCTGTGAGCGGCAAGGTTGATCCGTTGAGAGGATTGAAAGAAAATGTCATTATCGGCCGCTTAATTCCGGCTGGTACTGGATATAATCCGAAGAAAATTGAGGAATAAAGAGCTTAGATAAAAAAACAGACTGCCAAAAGCAGTCTGTTTTTTTAATATAATTGTCATTCCCGACTCCGATCGGGAATCCAGGGTTAATCCGTAATAAGGTGAGTTTAGTACAAATTTCTAGAAATTGTTTTCTTGAAGTTTGTGCTTTATAAAAATCTTTCTTCTGACCAACCCTGGATCCCCGCTTTCGCGAGGATGACAGTTAATCTTTTTGTTTAAATTTATTTTTTTACTTCTTCTGTAATGCTCGGAATAGCTATTTTTTGCGGAGTTTCTGCTAGTCCGTATTTCGCTATATTCGCATCCGCAAAACTTTGGATCCGTTCGATTTCTTTCTTGCCGGCTTCATTTTTAAATAAATGCGAAAATCTGCTTTGGAGTTTTAGATATTCCTCGACTTTTATTTGCGGGGTTGGCACCTTCATTGCATTTACGAGCTTGCCGTTCACGTATTCGATGACAGGGTAGAGGCCGGTTTGCGCGGCCAATTTACCGAGCTTGATCGTGTCGCTCGGATCGGTTTTCCAGCCAGGCACGCAAGGGGAGGCGATCTGGATATAGCCCGGGCCCGGGATTGTCAGCGCTTTTTGCACTTTTTGCGTGATGTCGGTCGGAAATCCGGCTGTCGTTTGGGCGACGTAGTCCAGGCCGTGCGCTAAAGCGATTGCGAGCATATCCTTTTTTCTTTGGTGCGAGCCGACTCCATCGATATAAGAAGCGTCATTTTTATTTATAGACATGCCGGCCGGGGTAGTAGTGGTGTTAGCTCCCCATGGCGTTGCTCCGGATGCCTGGACGCCGGTATTGCTGTAGGCTTCAGTGTCATAGCAGATGTATAAGACATCGTCTCCGCGCGCCCACATGCCGGATATCTGGCCGATGCCGATATCAAAGGTTCCGCCATCTCCGCCCTGGGCGACAACTTTTATTTTTCTCGGCTGTTTAGAGTGTTTATTCTGATAATCGATTGCCGCTCTGATTCCGGATGCGACGCTGGCTGCGTTTTCGAATAAGGAATGGATCCATGGCATGCCCCATGAGCTTTCGGGATAGGGAGTGGTGGTAACCTCCAGGCAGCCGGTGGCATTGGTGACTATGATATCCGATCCCAAGGCTTCGGTAACGGTTCTTGCCGCCAATAATTCTCCGCAACCGGCGCAAGCGCGATGTCCGGGAGAGATGGGGCGTTTTGATTTAGGCTTTAAAGTATTCATAATGATAAATTAAAAAGTTAATTTTACTCCTCTTCATGTCATCTCGAGCGAATGCGAGAGATCTCATTGCGAGCGTTTACCGAGATTTCTCCTCGCTCTCGCTCGTTCGAAATGACAATTTTTATTGTAAATTAAGAAATTGAAAATTGTTTAAAAATTAAAAATTATTCATACCTCTCATGTCATCTCGAGTGTAAGCGAGAGATCTCATTGCGAGCGTTTACCGAGATTTCTCCTCGCTCTCGCTCGTTCGAAATGACAATTATTATTTTTTTATACTTCTTCGCTTAATTTTTTTATCTTTTTGATATTTTTCAAATCATTCAATTTTTCGAATTGGCCGATAAATTTGCTGGCGTCTAGGATCTCCAAAAGGATCGGCTTGCCGGAGGGGGAGACGTGGATGATGAAATTGCCGAATTCGCGCGCATTGCTTATCTGTCCGGATGCCAATTCGATGCTGATTATATTTGCTTCTATGTCGTAGTGCATAAAATGAATTATGAAGTATGAATTAGGAATTATGGTTTCTTTGGATAGAAAGTCAGTATTTTTATAATTTCATCATCTTTCCGGTAAACAATCTTGATGCCGTCTTTCTGGGCAAAATAAAACTTTCCTTTCTTGCTCACTTTTTCCGGAGCGCCGACCGTATCCTCGATCTGTTCACGCGTAAAAAAGACTTTATGGCGGTTCAGGATCTCGAATTTTTTTTCAGCGTAGGAGGTGAAGTGGATCATATTTTAAAATTGGATATGCCAATGATGAATTATTTCTGTTTTTCCGCTTTTTATATATTCCATATCATACCATTTTTTATCTTTGCCATTGAAATACGATCTTATGTATATGGTCTGACCGCTTGTATTTTTATAGCTTCCCTTGTCTTTTGTATCAACTTCATTATTTATAATGTAGTTATTTAAATTAGTATCAGAGCTAAGGTCAACTATTGCTTTGCCCATGCCATGCGTTGTGTGTCCATATTCAGTTCCCCCAGTAACTTTCATATTGCATTCCGGGCAATTAGTTTTTAGTTCTATGAGTCCGTTAATAGCTGTATGCGGTATGCCCTCTAAGCTTGTGCAATTGCAGCACGGATTCCCACTGCTCGGATCTACTGTTGTACAGTAATTGTTTTTAACTGATATCCCCTGATCGCTTAGTAGTTTTCTTGCATCTAAGTCTTTTAGGGTGGTAAATTTAGTTATTTCTTTTTTTTCTGCCTCTGGTTTTATCCAAGCCACTTTTAATGCATCGAATTTAACCAAATTCGGATTGACCTGATAGAGGATCAGGTATGATGATAGCGCAATTATCAGTCCCGTCAAGCTTGCGCCGATCCATGACTTAGCTTCGCTGATTCGAGATTGGTTGCCGCCTGCCATTAACCACATGAAGCCGCCGATCATCATCACTATCGTTGCCAAGATGCCGGCAATGCCGATTGCGTATTTATAGATTCCGACAATGTATTCGCCGATCCAGTTGAAACATAGCTTGCCGGGATCATTCGGGCACTCTTTGGCATCGGTAAATTTATCCAAGCCCGGAATTTTTATTTGCAGGTTGTCAAAAGGGCTTTTAATAGTTGGCAGGCCATTGTCAGCATGCGCTGGCAATGGGATGATGGCCAAGGCAAAATTTAAGGCAAAGAGAAGCAATATGATTGTAAAAAGTTTCTTTATCATTTTTTATAGATAGTTGAGAGCGGTTTGTCTGGTTCCGGACAAGTGGCCTTGCCATTAATGGTAACACAAACAGTTCCTTTTAGATTGCACATTTGATTTAATTCGGGAGTGCAGGCGGTAGAATTTATATTAATAATCGCTGTGCACTTACCCCTAGCACCACTTGTTTTACTGGCGCCGTTACAGAAAAATCCGGACTTACAGTCATTATTATCGTCACATTCCTTGTATTTTAGTGGTACTGCATAAGAAGATATCTCGCATTTGCCAGTAGTTTGATTGCAAGCGTATCCATCCTGAAAAGTTGCAGCACAAGTTTCTCTTGTCGTTACGGAACAGCTTTTAGTCGCCTCGCAACATCCGGTTGCGATAGAGACTGGGTTATTGGAGTTTATTTTAGTTACGGTTTTTATATCCAAAGACGTAAAAGTCGTTAACGCCGGATTAACCGTTGCCAATATCATATAAGAACCAAGCGCTAAGATGAGCCCGGTCAAAGAAGCCTTGACCCATTCTTGGGCTTCGGAAATCTTGCTTTGGTTGCCGCCGGCAATGAGCCACATGAAGCCACCGATCATCATGACGATTGTCGCTAAAATGCCGACAATGCCGATGGCGTATTTGTAGATTGATTTTATCAACGCGCCGATTGAATTGCCGTTTATAGAGTAACCAGATGTTTCGTTTCCTTGCATTCCGGC
>Ga0209541_10007688_pt1 | contig 18033 bp, 21 predicted proteins | sample RifCSPlowO2_01_FD_184027 | JGI IMG/M metagenome (GOLD analysis project Ga0209541, IMG submission 184027) | Groundwater microbial communities from Rifle, Colorado - Rifle CSP2_plank lowO2_0.1 (SPAdes) (version 2) | ecosystem: Environmental > Aquatic > Deep subsurface > Groundwater | place... | reverse complement strand
GATTTTCATCCCGTTCTTGATGGATATTGGCAAGTATATCACATACATATTCTAGATTCAAACTACCGTTAATCTGCCTGTCAAAATCAAATGCGCTTCCACCAATCTTAACAACAGTTAAGTTTGATGACCCCGAACTAATGCTGGCAATAAAGAATAAAGTTCCTGAACTAATGGGCTTTGAAATATTAAACATTGATAAAGATAAAATGGACATTCAGGTAATTTCAACACAACTTGACCTTGACTTTAATCTTATGTTAAGACGGGCATTCCTCATCCTTATGGATATGGCGAATACATGCCATGACGCTTGGAAGACTGGAAACAAAAAATCACTTGAGAATATCTTTTATCAGGATTTTGACGTCAATAAATTCGCATATTTCTGTCTTAGGGAACTGAATAAAAGCCAGAAAATAATGAGTTTTGGCAGTTCTATTTTGTATTATCTGATTGAAAGCATGGAAGATTTAGGGGATGAATTGAAAGAACTAGGAAAAACACTCGCAAAAATCAAGCCTGATAAAGATACACTAAACATTCTAAATAAGGTAAATGAATTATTTAGGATTAGCTATGAATTTTTTTATACCCCAGAAAAAAATAAAGCAGTAAAAGCATTTAAATTATATAAAGAAATATATTCTCTGATAGATGAAGGACTTGGAATAAAAAATAAAGATTTAATCAAGGCACTAATTTCTATAGATTTTTCAAATAGAATCATTTACCATTTAACAACAATGAGATTAGACACTTTAAAAGAACTTAGTGATAAAGGTTCTTAATTAACCCCATCTATCTTAGAATAAGGTTACCTCTCCTTATCGGCTGCACAGTATAAACTATCAATGTTGTTTGCCCTGTATTTGTAACGGTTGCTTCATGTTCTGGGGTAACCAAAAACTCTGCTGGCGGGCATTCCTCATGAACTCCTTTGCGGTCAATTACACCTTTAACTTCCTGACCATTAACCAAGCCTTCACCTTTCCAGACAACTGCCCCGACTGGCTCATTTTTATTTGTATAATCTTTAATAACCATGGTTTGCCCTGCATTTACCTCATAAGCTTCACCATAAAATAGACTGGAATAGTGCATACTCTGAAATAGCTGCTTTCTTACTCCTTGCAACTTATCCCACTTAAGCACCCTTTCAGGAGCATGATATTTGTCCCTAAATCTGCAATCCATTGAGGCTTCCCAGTCTATTGCCTGCCTTATAAATTCTTCAGGACTGCCCTTAAAACCTTTTATAGCTCTATTATTAATCACTTCTATTCTTATTACTTCATCACGAATTATTTCTTCCAATAGCGTGGCTATATGAGCAGAATCATCCTGGGCAAACTGTATCTCTAATGTAGGCAAAGCAGCAGATGAATGAATAACCCTGCCAGGAATTATCCAGCCATCACCAGGACTTACAGGATAAGAAGTTAACAATCTGTACATATCATCACTTTTGCCGAATTGTCCAAAAGCATCTAAAACCATACTCTCTGTTACCCCGCCTTGAAACCCAATTCTGCACACTGCCCCATTTATACCCTCATAAGGCGGATAATAATAAGCTTCCCACTTGCCTGGTGGAACAAATTTTCCATTTTCTGTTATGCCAGGATGCACATGCGGAGGTATTGGCCGAAATTCTAATTCTCCTTCTGCCCCATCCGAATATTTTGGCTTTTTTGGCTCACCGCCAATATCCAATATCTTTGTTAATGGCCAGTCTTTAGCGTAAGGTCCAAACAAAACATCGCCAGCAACCTCTACAGCCCTGTCTAAACCAATTGCTGAACCATCACATAATCTTGATTCAGTAAATCCTTCTCTACCCACACTTACAGGATTTTCAGCATGCACAAAAGACATTACCCATAATTCTACAGGCACATAGCCTTTTCTTCCATGCTCATCTGTAGCATCAAAAGAGGAATTCTTGCCTAATATGCCCCTTCCATTGTATCTATCTCTATAAACCAAAGCAGATTTAGTAAATATAACTCCTTGTTGTTCATCTAAAGTAGTTTGAATTATATCTCTTAAGTTTTGCGCCACATTAACTGCCCCAATCAATTAAAAAAAAGAATTAGCTGTTCTATTTAAACCTTACTCCACTTTCAAGTGCTAACTTCATATCTGAGAATGGCAGCAACCTTTCCAATCTCCCTTAATTGGACACCCTCTCTTGTTTCAGTGGATATGATCTTTACTTCTGTGCTGAATTTTTTTGCTTCCTTGTCAAATTCCTCAATTTTGTCCTCGCTAAGCTCTTCTGACAAAAGCAGGACATCAACAGCGCCAATTTGGATGGCGTTCATAACGTTCTTTTCGCCATAGCTTGCCATTCCTGGCTTTTTGGCTAGCGTTTCAAAAAACCTTGCCATTACCTTTTTCTCATCGGCAATCTCCTCTTTTGCCAATAAATCCTGGCTCTTATCAACAAGCTCTTCCAAGCCAAAATCACCTGTATAAGACAAATCCTTTATCCCGATAATCTTCTTCTTAACCTCTGTCGTTATATAATCACCGTCAACAAAGTCATATTTTGTTGGTCCAGGGCCTCCTACTATGATCCCTTTCAGGTGCTCCATCTTCAGGAATTGCTCCTTGGCATAGTCACCAACCTTTTTGAAATGCTCTTTTGCAGCACCTTCCCTCAGCCTTGCAAATCTTGCTGCGCTTTGCCCGCCTGCCCTAAATTTTCCAGGAACATGGGAATGCGTCTTCAATAGCGGGATTATTGTTTTCCCCTTTAATAATGCTATATTTGCATCTCTTCTGTCAATAACAATCAATCCATAAGCCTCTTTTGTTTCAAGCATATCCCTCAGCAATTCAAGCACAAACTCCTTGTCGCACCTGTATATTCTTGTTTTCAGGGGTATGGGCGGCTCAATGCTCCACACCTTGAAATCCTCATGGCCTTCCCTCTCAGCAACATTTCCTGAGAAAACGGCAAGCCCGTGCGCAGGAGTTCTCTTGAAAAGCCTCAGGTGCTGTATCATCCTCTCAAGAGCTGCTATGACATTATTTCTTGTGGAGGCTGATTTTATATTGGAAGCAGTGCCCTGCTCCTGGCTGAGGTGGTTTATTATCTTGTTCATATCATACTCCTGAGGTATGTAAACGCTTACCAGCTCAGTATGCCTGCCTTTATATTGCTCAAGCTGTTTTACGAATTTTTTCAGTTCATATTTTTGTTTTTCAGTTAATGCCATCTTACACTCAGTAAAATACAAGGTATTTATAAATATTGAGTAAAAAGCAGTTTAGAAAAATGGTACTATAAAATAAATGTAAGGCGTGTAGTCGAGCCCATGGAGCCTTGTAACAATCAATAAAAAAAATAAATCAATAGGGCAGAACCTATTGCACAATTATTTGTGGACGGGATTGCACAATAATTATTATTTTTCTTTGTTTATTAAAATCCTAAAAAATCGCAAAGCGATTTTTGGGACACAAAAAATCCGAAGGATTTTTTAGTGTAATAATAAAAATAAAGAAACAACAAGCACTTACACAACTAATTGTTAAATTGTAACAGTAATATTGATAATAATCCCCATTGGTAATATCTATATATTAATATTCCGCACTTTTTTACCGATAAATTTAAAAACCATAGGCTATCCTCAATCTGGAAAAGCTACCATCGGATGGGATTGTATAAGTAATTGCTTATATGACATCATGCTGTGGGGTAGCTTGGATATCCTTTCTGGCTTGGGACCAGAAGACCCCGGTTCGAAAAAGCACTCATAATAACAATGGGCTTCCGAATGTCCGGGCAGCCCCATATATACAATTGCATATCTAAAATCAAAATGGCTGAGAAAAAGAAAGTAGGCTCTACACGAAGGTTTGGAGCAAGGTACGGAAGAACTACAAGGCAGAAGTTTGGTGAAGTGGAAAAAGAGCAGAGACGGCTCCATAAGTGCCCTTATTGCTCTAATGTAAAGGTGAAAAGAATCGCTGCAGGAATATGGCAGTGCAGGAAGTGCAATGTGAAATTTGCAGGAAGGGCGTACTCCATAAAAGAAAAACTAATAATTAAAAAGCCAGAAGAGGAGAAATCAGCAGAAATAGAGCAGCTAAAAGAGAGTGATTAGCATGGTTGAGTATAAATGTTTTTACTGCAACAAAAAGGTTTCAACAGAGCATCTAAGAAAGAAAGTAAGATGCCCTTATTGCGGCAGCAAGATGCTTTTCAAGCCAAGGTCTGTGGCTACAAAGGTAAAGGCAAGGTAAAATGGTTTCAAAGGAGATAGAAAAAAAGATAGAGCAGTTGCAGCTTTATGAGCAGACGCTGCAGAGTTTTTTGGCCCAGAGGCAGCAGTTTCAGGCCCAGCTTATTGAAACAGAATCAGCTCTAAAGGAGCTTGAAACAACAGACAAGGCCTACAAGCTAATTGGCAATATTCTTGTTTCTTCATCTAAGGAGGATTTAAGGAAAGAGCTGTCTTCCAAGAAGGAGGTAATGGAGATAAGGATAAGGACAATGGAAAAGCAGGAATCGCAGATAAAAGAAAAGGCATCAAAGATCAGGTCAGAAGTGATGGAGAAGATAAAGGAGAAATAGACAAAATGCCAGACAAGCAAAAAATTAGCGAAGTGGTAGAGATGCTGACAAAATTGCAGGAAGACTCAGCTATCCCTAAAAACATTAGAATAAAAATACAGGGCATAACGAACGCCATAAAGGAAAAGAACATAGAGCTTTCAATAAAGGTAAACAAGGCGCTGGACAAGCTTGATGAAATAGCGGATGACGCAAATATGCAGCCTTTTATAAGAACCCAGATATGGAACATAGTAAGCATGCTTGAGAAAATCTGATAACTGCCCGCTACTTCACAATTTCTTTCTCTTTTGCAAGGTATTCTTCCTGGCTTATCTTTCCAGTCATATGCTCGAGCTGAAGCTTTTTAAGCGTCGTGTTTACATCATTCATGCTGATTATAACTGTCTCCTCCAATGCCTTCTCTTTAGGCTGCTGCTTTGCAATCCCCTCAACATATTTCTTCCCCCAGCTCATTGTTATTGTCCCTATAACTAGCGCAAACACAACCAATAATCCGGTTGCGACTAACGGAGAAATTCCTCTCTTGTTCATTTTATCTTGCTTTTGTTTATATATTCTTTCTGGAGCAGCATCATGTAAATGAAGGATGTTATCATGACCATCTCAAAAAGCGGGAACAGCAGAGGCGACACCTTCAAAATCTGCAGGCCTTCCATTATGGTGATGAATTCCTCAATGATGTACACTGTAAGCGCAAAAAAAAGCAGTATCCATGGCTTCATATAAAACCCCTTGTTTTTGAGGCTGAACAGTCTTATAAAGAGAATCAAAACTATAATAACAAAAACAATGTTGTAGTAAGGCGCCACCTTCCCTACACAAACCGCAAAGCTGTTTTCCATAATATCACTCTTTGTACAGGTTTATCTGGTATGCCAAGCAAAATATCAAAAGCCCAAGTATAACCGTAGGCACTATGTGTGTTAAATAAGGCGATGAAAAGATATTGAATGCCCTTAAAGCGCCCAAAATCTCCTGCACCATAAAGAATATCAGGGCAACTGAAAGCGCCTTCCACGGAACCAGCTCTTTCCGTTTTCCGCTGATGCCTATGATAGCTACTGCAATAAATCCTGCAACGATTGACAAGAACAGGTTTGCTATTTTCAGTATGCCTTCAAAATACTGCACATAATCACCTCTGCCTGATTTTCTTGTTATTCTTATATATAAAACTTTTTAATTTATCCTTTCGTTTTCTTTTATAAATCCAATTATGCTTTCAAATACCTCGTTGTTTTGGTCTCCTGTTGTGAGCACATGCTCCGGCTTATCGATTGTTATAATCTTTTTCTCATCAGAGCCGATATTATCATAAATGTATTTAGCGCTTTCTGGCTTTATCCTTGTGTCATCAATTGATTGTATGATAAGAACAGGCGCGCTTACCTTGTTCATATTTTTCTTGTTGTCATCAATAAGCTTAACAAGCTCTGCTATCGACCTTGCAGACCGCATCTCATAATAATGGTTCTTGTCATCCTCTTTAAGATTTGTATTTTTATTGTAATAGTTGAATGGTGCAAGAAGAAAAGCAAATTTTGCTCGTATGTCATTCAGATAAATTGGAGCAGCTATCAGGACAATTCCTGCCACATTGTTGCTCTCAGCAAGCGTTATAGCCAGCGACGCTCCTGCAGACTGGCCGCATATATAAGTGCGCTCTGTAAGGTACGACATCAGCAGAAGACCTTCTTCAGCGCTTTTATACCAGTCCTGCCATCTTGTTTTGTCAAGCTCTTCTGGAGTTGTGCCGTGCCCGTCAATAAGAGCCCCATAAACGCTTATATTGTTTTTGTAAAGGTAGTTTCCAAGCTCCCTGAGCTCCCATGGCGTTGCAGTAAATCCATGCACAAGCAGGCAGCCGACTGAATTGTTTTTGCTGTGCAGCAAAAACGGAAGGTTTTCCTCTGCAACATTTTTTTCAACTGCTTTTTTCAAGTAATAATTATGGAGTTCTACGCCAAGCTTCTGCCTTAATTCAGCGTCATTTGGAGAAATCTCAAGAGCGTTTTTCAGGCTTATTATGCTGTCAGGAAGATTTTCTTCCTTTTTTGTATTAACATTAGAGCATGCTGTAAGAAGCAAGCCGAGCAAAAATACTACCAAAAGCCTCTTTTTTAGTGCCATTTATGTTAAAATTAGTGTATAGCATATAAAAACTTTTGGGAAACATCATCTTTATAAATCATAATTTACAACCTTAATAAAATGCCTACAAATGTAACTGCTGAATATGCAGCTGCCGAGCAGGGATACCAGAAAGCCAGGACAGCAGAGGAAAAGATACGGGCTTTGGAGAATATGCTTTCAACCTGCCCTACTCATAAAGGCTGCGAAAAGCTAAGGCAGGAAATAAAAACAAAGCTTTCAGGATTTAAAAAACTTTTGCGAAAGCAGGAAGAGAAAAAAGCCAAGGGCTTTACAATCTCCATAAAAAAGGAAGGCGCTGCCCAGGTATGCCTTGTTGGCCCGCCAAACTCAGGAAAATCCTCGCTGCTGAACAAACTCACCAACCGGAAGGTTAAAGTAGCTGACTATGAGTTCACAACAAAGATGCCTGAAGTTGGAATGATGGGCTATAAAGGGCTGAAGCTTCAGCTTGTGGAAATACCCTCCATATTCAGAGGATATTATGAAAGCCAGAAGGGTCCCCAGTTTTTTTCTCTCATAAGAAATGCAGACTTAATTGTAGTTGTAACAAACACAGCAGAGCTTGACTATCTTTTTGAAGAGTTTGAAAAAGCAGGCATAAGTCTTAATGACCCGTTTGATGAAAACACGCATAAGGCGATAATTGTCGCGGGCAAAAAAGACCTGCCAAATCATGATGATATTTATAGGGGATTGTGCAAATACTACAGATTCTGCCTAATGCCCGTCTCGGTTATTGCAGGCCATTCATTTGATGCGTTAAAAGATGAGATATGGAAAGCGCTAGGTCTCATAAAAATATACACGAAGGAGCCTGGCAAAAAGCCAAGAATAGACGAGCCTTTATGCCTGAAAAAAGGCTCAACAATCAGGGATATGGCTCTTCACCTGCACAAGGATTTCCTTAAGAAATTCAGGTTTGCAAAGGTCTGGGGCAAAAGTGCGCATTTTGGCGGGCAGACTTGCGGATTAAGCCATAAACTGGAAGATGATGATATTGTTGAGATACATTTAAACTAAACTCCTCAAATAATCCTTTTTGTACTCAAACCTGTTCATCCTTGCCAGCTTGTCCAGCCCTTTGATGAAATTAGAGCCGTATTGTGCAGCTTTCTTTTTTCTCCATGCGAACTCTTTAGGCAGGCCCATCTCCTGCGCAATCTCCCTCAAAATTATCTTTTTTTCATCCTTGCTTATCTTGTACATTGGATGGATATTCATTGCGCTTGCTATAACTTCCTTGTCAAGAAAAGGGAGCCTCAATTCAATATTGTTGTGCTTTGCAATAAGGAAATCCCTTTTCATGTCCCTTTCCCACATATTCTTTAAGCCATTCCAGCATTCCTTATGTACATTCTCCCAGCTCTGCATAGCATTCAAATGCCTTTCATAGCCCGCGAAAATCTCCTCAGAGCCAAGGCCGGAAAATAAAATATTAATGCCGTCTTTTTTCGCCAGCAGCGAAGCGGAGTAAAAAACAGAGCCAACACTTACCTTCATAACGTCTGCTTCTTTTAATATATTGGTTACAGCCTTAACAACAGTCTCCAGCCCATCCAAGCTTAAAATTCTTGTTTTAAGCTTAAAGCCAAGCGCCCTTGCAACTTTTTCGGCCCACTCAATATCCTGCGCATTCTCAAGCCCAACAGAATAGCATATAAAATCAATGTTCAGCTTCTTCAAAATAAAAGAAATCAATGTTGAGTCTATGCCGCCAGAAAACAGAACGCCGCAGTTATCTGCCGCGTTTTTCTTTACGCTCTTCACTATGCGCCCACCCACCTCCCTTATTGCCCTTTTCTTGTTGGTTTCTAAGCTATTGAAATCATTTTCCAAGGAATTGATTAAGGTTTTCCATTCCTTTTCACTGGCATAATCCATATCATTATAAAATCATAAATCCTTTATTAAGCTTTTCAAAATTAGCGCGAGCGAAGCGAGCCCGTGGAACTCAATAATAATCAATAAGAAAGAAATCAATGGTGCAGAACCAAGAGCACAATTATTTGTGGACGGGATTGCACAATAATTATTATTTTTCTTTGTTTATTAAAAATAATAATAAATATAGTTCAACACAACCACATATTCAACTAATTGTACACGCATAACAATACTATTGGTAGTAATATATTGATAAGATAATATTGCACAACTAATTCTATATCCATAATTGCACTATTGACAATTTAATAATGATAAAAAATAAAATCTAATATATCAAACCAAAAGATTTATAATCAAAATATCCACTAAACAGCTTAAAATGTTCTATCACAGCGCTGAAATAAGGAATGTGCTCAATGAGTTAAAAACATCAGAGGAAGGCTTATCTGACAGCGAGGCAAAAAAAAGATTAGCCGAATATGGCCCAAACGAGATAAAGGAAAAAAAGAAAATCTCTCCAGTCAAGATATTCATCAACCAGTTCAAAAGTTTTATGGTTGCAATACTCATAGCTGCTGTTGCAATATCCGCATTTATCGGTGAGACTCTTGATGCAGTTGTTATAGCGCTTATACTGGTAATAAATGCAATCCTCGGGTTTATTCAGGAGTACAAGGCAGAGAGGGCCATTGAGGCGCTTAAAAAGCTTGCTTCATTGAAGGCAAAAGTCATAAGGGACAAGGATGAAAGAATGGTTGATGCCTCTGAGCTTGTCCCAGGGGACATAATAATCCTGGAAGTTGGAAGCAAGGTGCCTGCTGACTCAAGGATTATAAGCCTTGTTAATCTGCAAGCCCAGGAAGCGGCATTAACAGGAGAGTCCCTTCCTGTAAAAAAGGAGCTTAAGATGCTGCCTGAAAAAATAGCAGTTGCAGACAGAAAAAACATGGTTTTCTCAGGGACAATTGTAACAGCAGGAAGAGGCAAGGCTGTTGTCGTTGGAACAGGAATGAATTCCGAGATTGGAAGGATTGCAGAGCTGATCCAGACAGCAGAGGAAAAGATGCCTCCCTTGCAGCTTAAGCTCCAGCAGCTTGGCAAATGGCTTGGCATAGCGACAATAGTGATATGTATAGCTGTTTTTGCTCTTGGCGTCCTGAACGGAAAAAACCCTGCCCAGATGTTTATAGCGGCGGTAAGCCTTGCAGTTGCCGCAATTCCTGAAGGCCTGCCCGCAGTAGTCACAATATCGCTGGCATTGGGCGTTCAAAGAATGATAAGAAGGAATTCCCTGATAAGAAGGCTTCCTTCAGTGGAAACGCTTGGCTCAACAACAGTTATATGCACTGACAAGACAGGAACACTGACATGCAATGAGATGACAGTAAAGAAGGTGTTTGCTGACAACATGATAATTGATGTGAGCGGAGAAGGCTATTCAAAAGAGGGCTTTTTTTACCATAACAAACAAGAGGTTGACCCAAAAAGCTTTTCCCTGCTTTTCAAAATAGGCGCATTATGCAATGACTCTAAGCTGAGCGAAAACGGGCCGATAGGCGACCCTACTGAGCTGTCATTGATTGTTTCTGCCCATAAAGCCGGATTAATAAAAGACGACCTTGAGGAAAAATACCCAAGAATCGGAGAGATAGGCTTTAGCTCTGAAAGAAAACGAATGTCAACATACCACAAGGATGGCGAAAAAAAAGTAGTTTATTGCAAAGGCGCGCCTGATGTCATTTTAGAGCTCTGCGACAGGATTTACGTTGAAGGAGAGGCAAAAAGGCTTACAAGGCTTCAAAAAAATGAAATCCTAAGAATAAACGAGTCTTTTGCATCTCAGGCTTTGCGCGTGCTTGGCTTTGCTTATACGGAATCTGACAAGCTTTCAGAAGATGACCTGGTATTTGTTGGGCTGCAGGCAATGATAGACCCCCCAAGGGAAGAGGTCAAAGGCGCAATAGAAAAATGCGTAATGGCTGGAATAAAAGTTATTATGATTACAGGGGACCATAAGACAACAGCAGAGGCGATAGCCAGGCAGATAGGAATAAAAGGCAACTCACTCACAGGACAGGAAATTGATGAAATAAATGACCTTAGTGGCTATGTGGACAACACTGCAATTTATGCAAGAGTCAACCCGGAGCACAAGTCAAAAATAATTGATGCATTAAGGGCAAAAGGCCACATAATCGCAATGACGGGCGACGGCGTTAATGACGCCCCTGCGCTCAAAAAGGCGGACATCGGCATAGCAATGGGAATAACAGGGACAGATGTTGCAAAAGAGGCTTCTGATATGATACTTATTGATGATAATTTTACCTCAATAGTCAATGCTGTCGAAGAAGGCCGCGGCATATACAACAACATAAGGAAATTTGTAGAATATCTGCTCAGCTCTAACTTTGGGGAGATACTCACAATCTTTGCGGCCATCCTGCTGAGCGTGTTCTTCCATAATGCGCTGCCTTTGCTTGCAATCCAGATATTATGGATAAACCTTGTGACAGACGGGCTGCCTGCTCTTGCCTTAGGCATAGACCCCTCTGACCCGGAAATAATGCAGAGGCCCCCAAGGAAGCCAAATGAAAATCTATTATCAGCCAATATAATTAAGAGGATGGTTTTGGTGAGCATTACAATGATGATAGGCACATTAGCCATCTTTAAGGTATATCTTCCTGATTTGAGGTATGCCCAGACAATGGCATTCTCAACGCTTGTTATGTTCCAGATGTTTAATGTCCTAAACTGCAGGTCAGAAACCCATTCATTGTTCAGGGTGGGCATTTTCTCAAATATACTTTCAAACATCTATCTCCTTATTGCAATAGTTATATCAGTTTTGCTGCAGCTTCTTGTTATCTATTCGCCGCTAAGCGTATTCTTTAAGACTGTCCCGTTAACAATAAGGGACTGGCTTTATGTCTTTGTTGTTTCGTCCTCTGTTATTTTTGTTATTGAAACAATGAAGCTTTCGGCGCACCTGAAGAAAAGGAAAAATGAGCATGATTGATTTTTTGAATGCAAATCCTCTTGTTTTTTATTGTATAATAGGCGCAGCCTCCCTGATAATAGTCACAAAATCATCTGATTTGCTGGTTTATGGCATATCAAATTACGCAAAAAAGCTTGGCATATCTGACTACCTGATTGGCTTTCTTGTTGTTTCAATAGGAACCTCGCTGCCTGAACTTGTTGCGTCCTTTAATGCCGCTCTGCTGAAGCAGGGTGAAATGGTTCTTGGAACAATCCTGGGCTCAAACATGTTTAAGATTCCTCTGCTGGGAATTCTTATCCTTATTTGCGGCGCAATAAAGCTGAACAGGCTTTCAATAGGAACCGCGCCAATCACGACGCTTATCCTGTCGCTGCTTCCAGCTTTGCTGGTTATAGATGGAAATCTTTCAAGGATAGACGGCATAATTCTTCTTGCGTCATTCCTTGTTTACATAGCAAAGCTTTGGTATAAAGAAGGAAAGCTTGGAAAAATGAAAAAAAATGTCAGGCTTGAGAATATCTACAAGGACTCATTGATATTTGCAGGCGCACTGGTTGCATTGCTGCTTTCGGCGCGATGGCTTGTGCATTCATCAATCCAGATTTCAAACATTCTTGGCGTCTCGCCATACATTATTGGCCTGATTGTCATTGGCATTGGCTCCTCGTCACCCGAGATTATGGTCCAGATAAGGTCAGTCTTCAAGCACCATTCTGACCTTGCATTGGGCAATGTTTTTGGCAGCATAGTTGCAAACTCAACGTTTGTTTTGGGCCTGACAGCAATAATCAGCCCAATTTCTATAAGCATAAAGATACTTCTTGTTGCTTTTATATTCCTTGCAATAAGCATGCTCTTCATTTTACTAATAACCGGAAAGGACGAGATAAACTGGAGGCACGGCCTTGTTATGACTAGTTTTTATATCCTGTTCTTATTGTCTGAATGGGCATTTTAATTTATGTTATATGACAATTTACAAAATATTAAATACACCCCATATTCCCTTCATGCCATGATCAACTGCTATAGAAATTACTACAGTGAGCTTATTTTAGAGCTAAAAAATAAAAAATTAGCCAAAGAAAAAATAAACAGGCTTAAGATAAGGCTTTGCGCTAAATACAGCATCAAAAAAATACCAACAGACATAGAAGTTTTGCTGAATGCTGATGCAAAAGATATCCCAAAAATTAAAAAATACCTTCTCACAAAGCCAACAAGGACGCTCTCTGGTGTAGCAGTTTGCGCAGTAATGACAAAGCCAATAGCGTGCAGGCATGGCAAATGCATTTACTGCCCTGGCGGCCCTGATTCTGTTTTTGGCAGTGTTCCGCAAAGCTATACTGGAAAAGAGCCAGCCACAAGAAGGGCAATAAGAAACAAATTTGACCCTTATCTGCAGGTTTTCAACAGGCTTGAGCAGTATGTTGTTTCAGGCCATGTCCCTGACAAAATTGAATTGATAATCATGGGCGGGACATTTCCTTCTTTCCAAAAGAAATACAGGGAATATTTTATCAAATATGCATTAAAGGCAATGAATGATTTTTCAGCATTATTTTTTAAGAAGAATGAATTGAATATACCAAAATTTAAGAAATTCTTTGAATTGCCTGGAGATATTAATAATAAAAAAAGACTTTTAAGAATTCATAAAAGACTATTATCATTAAAAATAAATCAATTAAAAAATAAATCAATAATAAAAAAATTATCAATAAATAAAAATATAATAAAATGTCAGAAATTTTCCATCCAGTCTATGACTGGTGGTCAAAACCAATCCACTCCGAGGTTATGGAAAATTTCTGAGCATGCTCAAGAACCGCCTACCGTCAAGCCAAGCAGCAACATTCCACCAGTCTTTGACTGGCGGTTCTTGACAAAAGAAAATAAAAAAATAAAACTTGAAGAAGAACAGCTAAGAAATGAAAGTTCAAATATAAGGTGTGTAGGACTAACAGTAGAGTCAAGACCAGATTATGCAAAATTGCTTCATGCAAATGAAATGTTAAGATTAGGAGCAACAAGAGTAGAGCTTGGCGTTCAAACGCCATACGAATCGGTATTAAAAAAAATTGAAAGAAAACATACAGTCAAGGACTCAATTGAATCAACAAGAATCCTAAAAGACCTTGGATTTAAAATTAGCTATCATGTAATGCATGGTTTGCCTGGGGTTTCTTTAAAGAAAGATTTGAAGGCGTTTAAAGAATATTTCATAAATGAAGATTTCAGGCCAGATATGCTTAAAATATATCCTTGCATGGTTCTAAAAGGAACAAAACTTTATCATTTGTATAAGAACAGAAAGTTTAAGCCAATAACAACAGAAAAAGCTGCTGAGTTGATTATAAAATTTAAGCAATTTGTTCCTGAATATGTAAGAATAATGCGCGTGCAGCGAGATATACCTACTTACATGACAGAAGCAGGAGTTAATATCACTAATCTAAGACAGAAAATACAGGAATTAATGAAAGAAAGGGGGATTAAATGCAATTGCATAAGATGCAGGGAGATAGGAAGAGCAACAAAACCAATAAAAAAAGCAGATATTAAGATTAAACAATATTCTGCATCCAAAGGCACAGAATTCTTTATATCAATGGAATCAAATAATTATATCTTGGGTTTCTGCAGATTAAGATTTCCCTCGCGACAATTAAGAAAAGAAATAACCAAAAGCTCAGCGCTTATCAGGGAGCTCCATGTATTTGGGCCTTCTGCTGCAATTGGGAAAAGAGGATTAGTCCAGCATAAAGGTATAGGAAAAAAATTATTAAATAAAGCAGAAGCTATAGCAAACAAATATAATAAAAATAAGCTCGTTGTTATTTCAGGCATTGGCGCAAGGAATTATTACAGGAAAGTAGGTTATGAAAGAGAGGGGCATTATATGGTAAAAAGGATGTAATTAGAAATCGCCATACATAAAATTATGTATTGTGAGCTGAAAACGAAAGCAAAGTTAAAAGAAATCATAGCTATAATTGCTCAATTTGATTTTTCGTTATTAAATAGATTATATTGTTTCTCCAATTTCTAATGTTTCTTAACTTTTCCAGAAGTTCTAATGCCTTTTCTTTTGATAGATACTTAGAGGAAACCAATAATGCTAGAAAAAAAGTGCTGAATTGAGTATCAATCTTTCCATCTACATGACGAGAAAATTTTACGTCATCAGTTATTAATGTGGATGATTGTTTCTTAGCAAGATTGTAAAGTTCATTATCAGTTTTCTGAACATATCCAATTGATTCTTTAATTTCTGTCTTCTTAATAATGAATTTATTTTTATACTTTAACACTTCTTTGCTTGCTTTTCCATATTCGTCTTCATATTTTGCGAATTCTTCAAGTTCTTTAATTATAGAGGCAGTTAGGGCTATTCTTGCTAATTTTAAAACAACATCAATTATTTTTACAGCCCCTAAACTGATTAAGGCAGAAGCCCTAAAAAATCAAAGATTTTTGGGGCACAAGAAACTAATGTTTCTTCGTGTATCAAATATGTACTCCTTTTTTTCTAAGCTTTCTTCCATACTCAATTCCTTTTTTTGCTGATTCTATAGTTTTTTTCTTTATAAATTCCATTTCATCGGCAATGTCTTTTCCAACTAATTTTTCTATTTTTTCTTTGCTAATCATTCCATTAGCATATAATGTGCTCAATTCCATAAGTAACTTATTCTTTTCCTCATTAACTTCTTCAGCCAATTTTGTCTTTACCCATTCTGATTTATTTACCTTTAGCAGTTTTGATATTATATCTAAGTCTTGCACTAATTCCTTTGGCATCCTTATATTGAATTGCTCAGTTTCCATAATAATCACCTGTATAGTATATGATAGCAATTGATATATAAAGGTTTCGGTTTAGAAAGGTTGAAATTTATCCCAAACTACAAAACTCATTTCATGCATAGCATTAGACTTTTTTGGGTTACCTTCAGCATCTTTTAGATCATCTATTTTTATAAGAACCTTTTTTGCTCCTTCAATAATAAAATATTTTTCAAAATCCAGTGTAGTCTCCCAATCTTTTGGTCTATTAAACAAAAAATCCTCTTTAGAAATGGCGGAGAGCCGATCCACAATTCTTTCAGCCGCTTCGAGAATATGTCCCAGCCGCCATCTAAACTTTCCTTGTTCCATACAAAACTTTCATCGTGTTTAAAACTTCTTTTCGAAAACTTTGACTTCCAAGCCCATATATAGTGACCAAATCCACTTGTGACTGTAGGGTTTTTTCGAGACTATCTTTAATCTCTGTAAATTCAAAAACATCTACGTCCTTTTTCGGGTCGAATTCAACCAATAAATCATAATCACTGTCGTTGCTGGCGGTCTCTTTGGCGCGCGAACCAAAAATAGCAGCAAAAATTATATTATTCTTGCGCAATTCTTCGATCAGTTCTTTCTTTTTTGGGAAATCTATTGTTTTGTCCATGCCTGAATTATCCTACAAATAGAACTGTTTTGCAATGGTCGCACCCAAAACTTCCACCTCGTAGGTGGAAGTTTTGGTTAGTTTAATTTCTTGAGTAGCGAATGAACCCAGAACACGCAATAATTTCGATTCCTTTGGATTCCAGTTTGTCCATAATGATATTCATCCCGATCGAGTCACTTGCCATATGGCCGGCAATGACGATGTTTAAATAATGCTTGACCGCTTCCTCGCGATGCTTCTCGGGGATATGCATCGCCACTTCTGTACCGATGCCGAAATGACTCATCCGTTCATAAATCTTCTCTGAGCCCGATGTACCGCCAGTCATCCCCGAAACGACGACTTTGCCAGCCCGAGACTTCTCACTTCCAGCAAAAATGACCGGACCGGAATTGCGCTTCATCCCCTCCTTGTACTCAGGAATTTCCTTCAGCGCTTCAATGATCTCACCGACGCTCTCGGTGTCTTTTTTCTCTAAATATTCGTCGACAAATTTCCAAACGGAATTATCAGCCGGCGTATGAATATTCATCATCGGAATATCGAGCAACGCGGCCGTATCAACCGCCTGATAATGGTTTGAGGGAGCCACGCCCTGTGAAACTTGGCGCAACCGATCTTCCAATACCTTTTCACTGATATTTTCCGGTACACCGGCTCGAGCCAAAACATCAGTCTGGATGTCCATAACTTCGTGCAAATTGGTCAGTGATTTTCCCTCCGGATGGTGAGCGATGATCAGATCGATTTTTTTACCCTGCTTTTCCAGCTCTTTGGCCAGCAGTACCTCGGCCGAACTAATATCAATACCAACCAAAACTCGCTTGACCGCTTTCTTGGGATCGCCGCAAAGAATTCCTGAGTCGGAATAAGGATTCTCGAGCTTTTCTATATCATAATCAGCTTGCTTCTTCTGCGATAATTCCTCAAACTCTTCTCGCCGCTTTGACAAAATTTTCTCGACTTTTTCCCGACCACGCGGATCATTATCGATGCCAGTTTCAATGGCCAGATCAAATAATTGTTGAATATTCATTTTTAGTCTCCTAATTTTTTAAGGTCATATGGCGTGACCTGATAAACATAAAAATTAAGCCAGTTATAATAAAGTAGGTTGGCGTGGCTACCCCAATTGGCGACAGGTTTCTGGTGTGGATCGTCAGCGGGGAAATAATGCTGCGGTAAATCAATTTTCAAACCCTTATTTTTGTCCCGAAGATATTCATCTTTCAAACTATCCCGATCATACTCGAAATGACCGGTGATGTAAATCTGGCGGCCGTCTTTACTGGCGGCTAGACACAGCCCGGCTTCGGGGGAAGTAGCTAAAATCTCTAAATTACTTTGTCCGTCGATATCTTTTTTACGATTTCTAGTATGACGAGAATGCGGGACATAAAATGTGTCGTCAAAGCCTTTTAGCAATGGAATATGCGGTCTAGTTGCCCGGTGTGGGAAGACGCCAAACATCTTTTTGCTCAAATTATATTTCGGTATGCCATAGTGATAATACAGTCCGGCTTGCGCTCCCCAACAAATGTGGAGGGTCGAATAGACATGGGTCTTAGTCCACTTCAGAATCCGGCCCAGCTCCGGCCAATAATCCACCTCTTCGAACGGGAGATGTTCGACTGGCGCGCCAGTGATGAGCATGCCGTCGAATTTCTCACCTCTGATATCGTCCCAATAGCGGTAAAAAACGCTCAGGTGATTCCCAGCCGTATTCTTTGAATTATGACTTTTCATATGAATAAAAGTCACTTCGATCTGAAGCGGAGTGTTGGATAGTAAGCGTAAGATCTGTACCTCGGTCGTGATCTTATCCGGCATTAGATTTAAAATTGCAATTTGAAGTGGCCGAATATCCTGACGTTTTGCCTGTTTCTCCGTCATGACAAAAATATTCTCTAAGAGCAATGTTTCTTTGGCTGG
>Ga0209541_10007686_pt1 | contig 18039 bp, 18 predicted proteins | sample RifCSPlowO2_01_FD_184027 | JGI IMG/M metagenome (GOLD analysis project Ga0209541, IMG submission 184027) | Groundwater microbial communities from Rifle, Colorado - Rifle CSP2_plank lowO2_0.1 (SPAdes) (version 2) | ecosystem: Environmental > Aquatic > Deep subsurface > Groundwater | place... | reverse complement strand
CCCCAGCGGGAGTCGCCCAGCCTGGTCTAAGGCGCTAGGCTTAGGTCAAAGCAAACCTAAGGGCGTTGCTCAGAAATAAGTAAGAAACCTAGTGGGTTAGTCCCTTCGCAGGTTCAAAGCAGGGTGCTCGCCTCCGGCTCACACCCCGCACCCCTATTATGAGGTGCGAAAAAATCCTGCCTCCCGCACCATTATTTTTACTTAGTGCGGCGCCTTTCATAATTTTATTTTTTAAATAACTAATTCTATAAAATTTCATGAAACGCCGAGCAATAATAATGGGGGCTGCTGGAAGGGATTTTCACAATTTTAATGTTTTCTTTCGCAATAATAAAAATTATGAGGTTGCGGCTTTTACTGCTGCGCAAATTCCTGACATAACCGGAAGAAAATATCCAGCCAAGCTAGCGGGAAAATTTTACAAAAAAGGAATTCCAATTTTTGATGAATTCAAACTCACAGAACTGATAAAAAAATTCCGCGTTGATGAGGTTTTTTTGTGCTATTCAGATTTGAATTATTCTGATGTCATGCGAAAAGCTGCGGTTGTTCTTGCGGCGGGCGCGAGCTTTTCTCTGCTAGGGCCAAAAGAGACAATGCTGAAAAGCAAAAAGCCTGTTATTGCAGTTTGCGCTGTTAGAACTGGAAGCGGGAAAAGCCCGCTCACAAGAAAAGTCGCGGAGTGGGTAAAATCTTTCGGATTAAAGCCCGTAGTAATCAGGCACCCGATGCCGTATGGGAGATTGGAAAAACAGGAAGTTGAGCGCTTTGAAAAATTTTCTGATTTGAAAAAGTTCAACACAACTATTGAGGAGCGCGAAGAGTATGAGCCGCACATTGAGCAGGGAACAGTAGTTTTTGCAGGAGTTGATTATGAAAAGATTTTGCGCGCAGCTGAAAAGGAAGCGGATGTAATTTTATGGGATGGCGGAAACAATGATTTTCCATTTTACAAGCCAGATTTGCTAATCACAGTTGCAGATGCTCTGCGGCCGGGGCATGAGATTTCTTATTATCCCGGCGAAGCCTGCGCGAGAATGGCGCAGGTTGTTGTGATAAACAAAATTGATTCTGCGAAAAAAGAAAATATCAATGCTGTAAGAAAAAATATTTTTTCAATAAATCCTTCTGCAAAAATTTTCCTCGGAAAAATGCCTTTCAAAATTAATGGAAACCCAAAAGGAAAGGTTTTAGTTGTTGAAGATGGGCCAACACTTACACATGGAGGCATGCCAGTTGGGGTTGGGTATAAAGCCGCGGAAGCCGCTGGGCTGGAAATAGTTGATGGAAGCAAATTTGCTGTCGGCTCAATAAATGAAACTTACAAAAAATTTCCGCACATAAATAAAATTGTGCCGTCAATGGGATACTTCCCGAAACAGCTGAAAGAGCTTGAGCAAACTATAAATAATTCAGAATGCGACTCTGTGATAATCGGCACGCCGATTGATTTGGAAAAACTTCTAAAATTAAACAAGCCTGCTTTCCGTGTGAGATATTGGATTGAAATTTCCGAAGAGAAAAAACTGAGAGAAATTGTGAAAAAGGTTTGCATAAAAAATTAATTCACAGCAATCCATTTTTCAACAAGCTTCCCGCCGCACAGGCATTTTTTTGACTTGCGCTCGCGCGAGTAGATAAAGCTTTCGGTTTCAATTTTTTTCTTCCCGTCCACAGTTTTGTAATGGGGCTTTGTGCAGATTTTTACTAATTCAAGGTATCCCATAATTTTCACGAGATATTTGTTGGGATGCAAAAGGATTTAAAGCTTCTTTTTGCGCGCACAAGAAAACGATTTTATGTTCGGCAATTTGCGATGTGAGAATTTTATAAATTGTGGTGCACCAGCCGAGAGTTTCTTATATCATCGAAGGCAATATGCCTTTTTGGATTAACCCTAAACTTTTTCGCGAAAAAGTTTGGGGGTTTGAACTCGGGTCGCGAGCTTGGCAAGCTGATACCGAAAAATTTTTCGTTCGTATCCTACCACTAGACTACTGGTGCGCGTGGAAAGTTTGCAGAAGAAACTTATAAAGTTTTACAATCCCAGCTCTTTGATTTTTTTAAGAACTTCTTTTGAGTGGCCTGCGGGCTTTACATTCTCCCAAACATGCGCGATTTTTCCATCCGGAGAAATCAGAAAAGTCGTGCGGCGCACTCCTTTGAAAATTCTGCCCATGAAACTTTTATCACGGACGAAACTTTTAGAGTTTCGCCGCGCAGCGAAATCAAATATTTCGCTTGCTCCCCAGACTCCATATTTCTTTACAACTTCTTTTTTTATATCCGAAAGCAAAGGAAAATTCAGGCTGAATTTTTTTATGAATTTTTGGTGGGAAACTTCGTTGTCAACGCTTACGCCAAAAATTTCCGTGCCAGCGGCGCGCAGCTTTGAATTATCATCCCTGAAAGCGCACGCCTCAATTGCGCAGCCGGGCGTGTCGTCTTTCGGATAGAAGTAGAGAACAATTATTTTTCCTTTGAAGTCCGCGAGGGGAATATTTTTTCCGGATTGGTTAGGCAAAACGAAATCTGGAGCTTTCGCTCCAATTTTTGGGAGAGGCATAAGAAAATTGGTTTATTGCAGTTTATAAAATTTTTGGCGCCGTCAGCAGGAATTTCTTTTTAATATGCTGCGAAGCAGCAATCTACCTTTTGGGGTGAGCCCTAGACCTTTTCGTGAAAAGGGCCTGGGTTTGAACCTGCGATCGCTTGCGCAAACCGGTTTTCGAGACCGGCGCCCTACCGAGCTAGGCGATGACGGCAAATTTTTGGTGCCCCCCATGGGATTTTCTTTTTATTATATCCAAAAAAGAATTTTCCTTTTTGGATAAGCCCTAGCCTTTTTCGAGAAAAAGGCTTGGGTTTGAACCCATGTGTCAAGCTTGAGAAGCTTGCATCCTTGACCGGATTTTCTCCGCCTGCCACCATTATTTCTTTTGGCAACCTGCCTTTTCTTTTTGAAAGAAAAGGCGGCGGACTAGACGAGGGGAGCGCAATTAGAAATAGAAATAACTAAATTTAAATAACTGCCATCGGCAGGAATTTTAATTTTTTATTTTTATTGCATTCTATAGAACGCTTCAGGAGTTCCGCCTCTTTTCTTAGGCGGCGGGGGCATCATAGGTATTTTATTTATTCCAGGTCCTGTAGGCGGATCGTAGCAAATGTTTACCATATATAGATATGTGCATAACCTCTATATAAAGCTTCTTTACTTAAGGATAGTGAATAAATCAGTCAGAAATCTTCCCGACCTGCGCGCCGGAAACTTTCAGCAAATCTTTTGTTGCAACGCGCAGGCCGAATTTTTTATGGCCGCTGGAAATTGAAACATGCTTGAGTTTCGCCAAATGTTTGTCAATTATAACTGGAACTTTGCTCGCAAGCCCGACAGGAGAAGTTGTGCCGAGCGGATGCCCAGTAACTTTTTTCAAATGCTTCTCGTGCAAAAATTCAAGCTTGCCTGTGCCGGCGATTTGCTTTACCAAGCCGGCTTTTACTTTTCTGTCTCCTGGCACGCATGCGACAACATGATTTTCTCCGTCAGTAAGCACAAGGCATTTCACAATTTGCGAGAGCGGGACTTTCCTCTGCTTCGCAATATCCTCGGCAGCCCAGACATCTTTTTTGTGCGGCTGGACTTCAAATGGGATTTTATGCTTCTGCAAAAATTCTGTCACAGAAGATTTGTATTTTAAAACAGCAGCGGAAACTTTTTTCTTTGTAGCTGAAATTTTCTTGTGCGCGATTTTTCTGACTTTGCGCGCGGCCCGAGAAACTTTTTTCCGCATTTTAGAATGGCGCTTTGTTCGCTTCGGCATGATTAATTTTGATTTTGTCAGCTTTAAAATAAAGCGGTTTCACGGATGGGTTATGAAATGGTGAGCCCTGAGGGATTTGAACCCCCGACATCTCGGTCCGAAGCCGAGCGCACTTTCTGGAATTAATCCAGGCTATGCTAAGGGCCCATAGAAATAATTTGCTTGCGCATTTTAAAAAGAAAAATTTCTCCAGCTGTATTTAGCTTACAATAAAAGCGCAAAAACCATGCTTTGTGAGCAACTTTCAAAGAAAGCTTTTTAAAGCTCCAATGTAAGTTACTTACATGGTGATAGAAGGCTTGGAAGATGGTGTGAAAGAATTTTCAAAATCAGCAGAAGAGGAGGATAGCAAAGGCAGGCTGCGCTCATCAGCAGTGCTTTACTTCAAAGCAATCGCAGATTTGTGCGACATAATAATTTACCTGCGGCTCAGAAAAATTCCAGACAACCACGAGGAGCGCTTCAGGCTTTTGGAAAGGTGCGCGCCGAATGTTTACAATCTGCTGCACGGCACATTCCAGATTTACACAAAAACTTACAGAAAAAATTTATCAAAAGAAGAGCATGGGAGGCTAAAAGATGTTTTCAAAAGAGTTAAGGAAATTGCAGAGCAAATCAAAGGCTCTGCTTAAGAAAAATAAAAAAATAATTTTTGACATTGTTTTGTTCGGCTCAATAGTTAGGGGGAAATATAAACCGGAAGATGTTGATGTTGCTGTGATTTTCAAAGAGAAAATTCCACGCACTAAAATAGATTCAATAGTTTCGCAACTAAAAAATTTCCATACAGAATATATTTTCTTGGATGAAATTTATTCAGAGCCTGTTTGGCAGACTCTAATAAGCGAAGGCTTCAGCCTTACAAAAAATAAATTTCTTCATGAAATTCTCGGAATGAAATCTTGGTTTTTGTTCACATACAATTTGGATAATCTAATCCCCACAGAAAAGCCGAAATTCTTTAATGCGGTTTTTGGAAGAACCAAAGGCACCGGACTTTTGAAAGAGCTTGGTGGAAGGAGTTTGGGGCGAGGAGCCATAATTGTTCCTTTGGAAAATGTTGATAAGATGAGAGAAATTCTGGATAGGTGGAAAGTCAACTATAATGTCAAAAAAATTTTTATTTTGTAAAATCATGGATAAACCCTATCCATCGTCCGCGGAAACGGAATCGTATCAAAAATATGCTGCGCTCCTGTGAGCCACATCACAAGCCTTTCTATCCCCAAACCGAATCCTGAGTGAGGGACAGAGCCGTATCTGCGCAAATCAATATACCACTCATAATCTTTTTTGTTGAGCTTGAAAATTTTCAGCGAGTCCAGCAAATCTTTTACATTTTCAATTCTCTCGCTTCCCCCAGTGGTTTCGCCAACTCCTGGCAAAAGCAAATCCGCGGCCAAAACAACTTTCGGATTTTTCGGATCCGGGCGCATGTAGAAAGCTTTCATGTCTCTTGGAAAGTGTGTGAGAAAAATTGGCGCGCCTCCGAGTTTTTTCACAAGCTCGCGCTCCTCTGCGTCTGTAATATCATCGCCCCATTTCTTTCCGGTTTCCTTCAGCATTTTTTCATAAGTCATGCGCATGAAAGGTGCACGGAGATTTTTCAATTCTTCTGTGTCGCGCCCCAACTCTTTTAATTCCTTTCCGCAGTTTTTCAAAACATAATTCACGACAAATAAAATTAAATCCTCCTCAAATTTCAAAAGCTCATCAAAGCCCATCCATGCAGCCTCCATTTCATGGTGCCAGTATTCTGCCAAGTGCCTGATGGTTCTGGATTTTTCCGCGCGGAAACTTGGAGCGATTGTGAAAATTTTTTCAAGGGAAAAAATCATTGCCTCTGCATAGAGCTGCCAGCTTTGCGAGAGAAAAACTTTTTTTCCGGGGAATTTCACTTCAAACAAAGTTGAGCCGCCCTCAACTGCATTTGCAGTAAAGCTTGGAGACTGCACTTCGTAAAATCCCCTGCTTGTGTAGAATTCTCTTATTGCCTGAAAAACCGCTGAGCGGACTTTGAAAATCTGCGAGAGCTTTTGGCTGCGAATCCACAAATGCCTGACATCGCGCAAAAATTCCTCGCTCAAATCTTTTCCAATCAGAAATCTTTCAGCTAAGCCTATAATTTTTATTTTGCTTGCGGAAATTTCAAAACCTCCGGGGGCGCGCTTGTCTTCTTTCACTTCCCCAAAAATTTCAATGCTTGACTCAATTGTTGCTGCAGCTGCTTCGGGAATATTTTTGCAGGCAACTTGAACAGTTCCGCTCGCGTCCCTGAGAACCAAAAAAACAATTTCCTTTTGCTCGCGCTTGCGATAAACCCATCCGCGGAGGGAAATGGACTTGCCTGTATGCTTTGGAATTTCTGAGATTGGCGTGAAGGATTGCATAGGAAATTTTCGCTGGGGGAATTTATAAATTAAGAATTATGTCGTCCCCTCTTTCAAAATCCCATACTTCCTCCAAGCCCCGTGCTTGCGCCGCAAAGTTTTTTTCTTTTTTCTTCCTCTTTCAAAAACTTCTTGGTCGGGCATGATTTCACTTTGGTTTTTTATTTTTGATTTGGCTCGCAGTGAAATTCTGAAGGAATTTCACGCGCCGTTGAAATCTTTAAGATTTCAACTGTCGCGCGCAGAGTAAACTCGTGCGCGCTCGCTATTGATGTGTGCGAAAATTAATTTATAAAAATTTTTACAGGGCGATTGTTTTTTAACACATAATTTGTGCAGCAACATAATTTCAAAATTATTTTCAATAATATTCTGTCCTGTATCCGCCTTGCCCCTGCTCTTCCGGAGGCTGATATTTTTCTTCTTCAGGAGGCTGCTCTTCCTCTGGGATTTGCGGCTTTTTCTTTTTCAGCTTTTCCATAATCTTGCCGCGGAAAATAAAAAGCAAAATCAAAATTATCAAAACAATAATGATGCCGGCGGCCAAGAAAGTGGGAAAGGGCTCTTTTAGAGAGTGCGCCGCAACGCTCGCAATATCCGCTTTTTCTGTTGCCGATTCCAGAGCAAGCTTGGCCTTTATGTATTCCTGCGCGGCCCAGAAAGAATCAATATTCTGCAATGCAGACCTTGCAGCAGAAAGCTTTTGATTGGCATCCGAAACATCTGAGCCCTTTTTTGAGAAGGATTCGATAATTTTTTCTGTCTCGGAAATGTTTTCGCGGATTTTTGCAATCTCAGCGGAAAAATCCCTTAACACTTCCAGATTCACGTTAATTGAATCGTTCCCAATGCTGCTGAACGCAATTATTTTTCCGGAATATTTTCCTGATTTCAGGTTTTTTGTATTGAGAGTAATTTTCGCGTAGCCGTCGCGCCCTGCCCTAATGTCAGAAATATTTTCGTAAGTTAGCAGGCCGGAAAAGTTTCCCGCCCCCTCAAGCCTTATCTCATTGATATGGTATGGCCCAAGAGAGCTAAAAGTGAAATTCTTTGTTTGGATATTTCCCTCGGGGATTGTTGCATCCCATGTTTTCGGGTTTATTGAAAACCACTTGCTGCCCTCAATTGATTTGTTAATTGTCAAATCAACAGGAACCTCATAGGAAAACTCAGTTGCGTTTATGACAATTTTTTCATAATATCTGCCGGAAAGTTTTGACAGATCGAAAATCACTTTGAACTTTGTTGTGTTTCCTTTTTTCAAATCCGTTGCTGTTCCGGTTGTATCGAAAATTACAGCATTGCTCAAACTCCCTGTTGCGTAAAAATTAATTTTTGTAATGTTTGCAGTTATTGCGGAAATATTGAAATTATAGGAAACATTTTTCGGGTATGAATAGGAAAGGAAAACCTCGTTTGGTGAAATTGAAAAGTCCTTTCCGAAAATAAGCGGAGGGGCTGGAGGGGGCAGGTAACTTATGGAGAGACTCCTATAATAGCCTCCTATCCTGTTGTTGCTGTCAACAAAGTCTGTTTCAAGCGTTACATTATTTTCAGAAACATTCGCATCATTCTGGAAAATGCCGTCTCTCAAATAAAGCTGGCCCTCTGAAAACAATGTAAAATTCTTTGACCAGACTTTGTAGCGCGAGGAAGTTATGATTGCCGGATTTGAAACAGAAGCCTTTATTGTTATTGTAGTGTTGGTTTTCCTGATGGCATAACCAGATTCTATGTCAAGAGACGAGTGGCCTATTATCGCTGTCTGGTTTGAAAACCGCAGGCCGTCCCCGGATTCTGCATAAATCGAAAACCTATCAGAATCGCCGAGGGAAATTTCGCCAAATTCATGGAAGCCGGTTTTGTTGTTATACTTTGCGGATTTCACCGAACTTTCAACTGTGAGATTTGCTTTTGAGTCTTTTGGAGCTGAAACATAAACAGAAACCTTATTATCAGAAGTTGGGTATTCCGGAATTGTAAAATAGGAAACATCGAAAGCGTAATCATTCAACATATAAAGCACAGAGCGGCCGAAGAGCCTCCATCCTGTTTCAGAAAAAGATTGCGGCGAGCCGAGGCCGAAAAACAAAAATTTGTCTGCGCTGAAAAGAGCTGGGTATTGTCCATACCATGTTGATGTGTCTTTTTTTCTTGGAACGCACTCGTCAATAATCCATGTTTTCGCTCCTGAAAGAGATTCTATGCCCGCACTCCCGATATTTACTGATGTAGTTTTTGTATAAGCCGGAATAATTTTTGCAACGCCTGATGTTATGTAGCCATCAAGCTGTTTTTTCAAAGTTCCTGTCTCGCAAACATTATCATCAGGCGTTGTGTTTAAATCAAGCTGTGTAAAAAGTTTTGAAAGCCAGAAAGCGCCGCAGCCGACTGTGCCTGTTGTGCTTCCCCCGCTTGAAATAGAATTTTTATAATTGTTTATCTGCGTTGAGAAAACTGGTATGTTTCGGGGGGAAACACTGTTGGGCTGGTAGTAGAAAATATTATTGCAAAAAGTCAATGCCAGCTGTTTGTTCTGGGCATCATTCCAGTCGGCAAGCCTGCCGCTGACGTTTCCAATAAAAATCATGTCTGCAGTAGAAACGTCGCTGTCCCACGCATTTGTTAAAACAGAGTTTTCATTTTTTACAATAACATTGTAGCCGATTGTTTTCATCTGGCTGCAGAAGAGCTTATCGTCTCCCTGAAGCTCTGAGCAATCTTCAATGGCAACAGATTGCGAGGTTATGTAGACAATTGTTTTTGCTGCCGCAACAGAAGGTAGGAACAGCAGCAAAATTGCAGCAAGCAGCAGCGAGTTTCTCATGGATATTGTTCTTTGGGGCAATTTATAAATTTGGTTTTTGCGCTTGTATTACAAAAAGCTTTTCCCACGGGATTTTTTGCTCTGCGGAAATTTTTGCCTTTAACCCCACCTCCGCAAGTTTTTTCATTATTTTATTCTCATTGCTCAGAGAGCTTAAAACCATAAAAAGCTTTCCGCCATCCTTCAAATGACTTTTTGCTTCGCCCACCGCGCGCATTATTAATTCAAGATTTTTTCCTGCTGCCCATACGCGCGAGTCTGCGGATATTTGCTCCGGAAGATACGGCGGGTTAAAAACTATCAAGTCAAATTTTTCTGGAATATTTTCGAAAAGGTCTGAAAGGATAAAATTTATTTTTGCATTATTAGAAATAGCATTTTTTCTCGCGCATTCCAAAGTTTCTGGAACAATGTCCGCGGCAAAAACTTCGCAGCCTGATTTCGCTGCAATAATTGCAAGCAGGCCCGAGCCTGTTCCCAAGTCCAAAACTTTTTTACCTACGAGATTTTCTTTTTCCAAGACTTGCGCCAGAAGAAAAGAATCCTCGCGCGGCTCGTAAACTCCTTTAGGAATTTCTAAAACCAGAGTTTTGTAAAAGGATTTTGGCATGAAACTGGTTTGAATTTAAATAATAAAAACGCAGGCTGTGCATGGTTTTGGAACAGCTACTCGCGCTTGATAGCTCGATTGTTTTATTTTTAGTCAGCGTGCGGACTCCGTGGCTTGACTTGTTTTTCCGCGCGATGACTCTGGTTGGCTCAATTTATTTTTTGGCATTGGTTGGTTTGGCTTTGCTGGCAAAAAACAGAAAGGCTGGAATAAATTTTTTCATAGGCTTTGCTGTTACTCTCGGGGTTTTGTTTTTGATTAAGCAGGCGGTCAACAGGCCAAGGCCTTTTGAAACTCTGCCTATCACAGCGCTTGATGATGAAAACACTTCAAGCTTTCCATCGGGGCATACTACGGATTCTTTTTATGGCGCGGCTTTCCTTTCTGAAATTTATAAGAAATTTTCCGTAGCTTTTTATTTTCTCGGGTTGGTGGTTTTCATTTCAAGAATTTATCTCGGAGTTCATTACCCGAGCGATGTGGCAGCTGGGGCTGTTATAGGTTTTATTCTTGGAAAGATTTTTTCAAAAATTGATTATGAGAAAACTTTTATAAAAATTTTTAGGCAGAAAAAATTCTAAACGCATTGCGAGAGACTTGAAGCCAAAACCGACGGCGTGAGCAAATCCCTTATTGGAGTTCCGAATAGGCTGTAGGTAACAAGCCAGCTCGCAGCATAAATAAAAACTGCGATTAAAATTGAAGAAGAGATTGTGGCGCGCAGGCCGATTGCGTCGTCGCCATATTCTATTCTGTTTACAAACAATGATAAGAGCAAAACAGTTTCAATCATGTAAATCCCGACAATCAGCTGGAACTCTCCTGCGCCTATTGGCGAACCTCCGCCGCCTGCCCATGGAAGCGTGAGAGTTGACTGAACTCCTGTAAGCCCTTGTCCAGGCTGGCCTGATTGTGAAAGCGCCTGAAGCTGGCTGCCCATTACAGTAAGAATCTGCAAAATCACAACAGCCATTGTTATTGTAACTCCTGCCACAAGAGGAGTGAGAAAAGTTCCGAGAAAGCGCATGCTCGTTGTTGTCTCGCCCAGAATTTCATCCACATCCTCTTTTGTGTCATGTATGCCTTTCAAATATTTTGAGGCAGTCATCATTGCATCAGAGGCAAGAGCCACGCCTTTTTTTGAGGACTGAATTATTGCTGACATGAGCGAGCGTATGAGGCGGGAGGGATAATACCAGATCGCGCCGCTCTCGCGGTCATACAGAGCCTGCTCAAATGTGTAGCCAAACCTTCTCATGTTTCCCGAGGAAATCACAAAAAGATCGCGGATTTTCATTCCTTTCAAATTTTCAGAAGCGCGCTCAACAGCAATTTCTATTGGCGCGCCTGAACTTATTTCATTTCCCAACTGGAAAAGCGCAACTGAAAATTCACTTTCAATCCTGTCAACGTCCGAGCGGATTTTTATTTTCTGGGAGCTGTCCAGTTTGCAGTAGGAATAAATTCCAAAAGCCAAGCCTGCAATCACAAGCAAAGAGGCATTTGCTTTTGATTCCATGCTTGAGCATGCGCCTGCGGGCGCGGGCCCGTAAAGAAGATAAAGCCCTGAGCCTGCAATCAAAAATGTTATTATCAGAGCGAACGGCAAAATTGGAATTAATTTTTCTCCGAGAGAATATTTTCCAAGCGGGGGCAGGCCCTTTACAAGAGAAATGTCCGGCTGAGAAAAAGTTGTTGGCTTGCCGCGCAAAATATAATCTATTATCAGCCAGAGAACAACCGGCAGAATTATATCATAACCCACAAAAAGAAAAATTGGCTTGACCGCATTCTGCATGAAAATCATTACAATCGGGAAAAGTATCAAGCCCATAACAGGAAGGATAACTCCTATTGCATGGATGAGCATGACAGGCATGCGCAGTTCGGAAACATAATGCTTGGCGTGCTCGCGCGTGCCGTTCAAAATCAAATCAATTGTTTCAGAAAAAAGTTTTTCCCTTCTTTCAGGATTTACAGCAGAGCCCCGCAAAAGATTCAGAGCCTCTGCGAATTCCGGGCTTTTATTTTTCCATTTATCAACATAAGCTTCCATTGCCTCGCTTGCGCTTCTGTAAGTTCCGATTTCAATTTCCCACATTAGTTTTTTCAAATCCCACGCAAGCGGACCTGAGAGATTTTCCGAGGCAAATCTCAGGCTGCCTTCCAAGTTTGGGGAAGAGCGCATGTAGATTATCATGTAGAGAATTGCGAGGATTGAGTCAGACTGCATTTTTCCAAGAACTGTGCGGCCGCGGATTGCTGGAAAATCATAAGTTATGTAAGCTGCAACTGCTGTTATGAAAATTATTGTCAGCGCAAAGCCAGCTCCGAGATTTAGAAAAAAAGAAACCGCAGAGAGCAGCACTCCCAAAATAAAAACTATAAACGCGAGCGATAGAACTCCTGTCGGGCTCGCGCTCATATAAGCGGTTTTTATATTTTCATCAACCTGCGCGTAAGAATCTTTTGACGGGCGCAGGTTTAATTTTTCTGCGAACGAGCAGGCGCGTTCATATTTGCTTAAGGGTTTGTTTTTCACATCCTGCAAAAATTCCCTGTAGTCCTGCGGGATTGTTTTCAGCTTTGTGCCTCTTGGAATAAAAGCGCGCGGCCGCGCAATTATTTTTTCCAGCTCCTTCCTTCTTTCAGCCGCTGCCTTTTTTTCTGCCTCAAGAATTTTTTTGCGCTTGTCATCTTTGCCAAATAGAGCCATAGAAAAATTTCGCTTGGCTGATTTAAAAAAGAGCCTACTTCGCCCTTTCCTTAAACCACGCAAGCCAATCAGAATAAACTTTATTTGAGTCAATCTCCCCGGTTTCCTCGCGAGATTTTTCTGCCAGCGCGTGAAAATTCTGATTCGCAGCAATCAAAGTTTCCGCCTCGAGCAAATCTTTTTTTCCTGTCTGACCTGCGATATCAACAATTGTTTTCAAAATTTTCGCGCGCAGATTTATGTTGTCCCAGACTGCGTCCCATCTGCCGGCCCAGCCCGGAACGCGGCGCGCAATTTCATTCAGCACAACAGACTCGCCGTTGAGCAAAATGTCTGTGGGTTTGAGAGAATCTTCTTTCGAGGAATATTCCATGAGATTTATGAATCCATGCTCTGCGATCGGGTCAGTGCTCCAATTTTTTCTGACTTCTGTAACTTCCACAACTCGGCGGACAGAATGCAGTCCGTCAGGCGAGCGGATTTTATTTGCGACAACAACCAAGTCAGTTGCCTTGAAACTTGTCGGCGGAACTCCGAGGTCATTTACAACTCTGTCGAAAACTCCATATGCAGATTCGCCGTGGATTGTTCCCGCAACAATATTTGCCAATGCTCCTATTCGCATTGCCTCGTACAAAGCTTTTGCTTCAACGCTTCGGACTTCTCCGATGAACAAACATGAATCGCCTAAACGCAAAGCGGTTCGGATTGCCTCTTCGGCAGGAAGCTCGGACTCAATGTGCGTAATTACAGAGCGCGACTTGAGGCGCTCGATGTTGTAGCCGAAATTTCTGAGAGCTTCTATCGGGAGTTCAAAAGTGTCCTCGACACTGATTACACGATAGTATGGAAGCACCTGAAGCATGAGCGAGCCGAGCAAAGAAGTTTTTCCCGAGCCTCGCGTGCCCGCAACTAAAACAGTTCTGCCATAGTCTGCCATGAACCACAAAAGCCCGCCGAACAGCGGGTCAAAAAATTTTTCATTGATGAAAAGAGGAAATGTCCACGGGCGGAATCTGTGGCGGCGCAAAGCAAATGCAAGGCCTTCTGGAGAAAGTGTTGGCCCGATTGCCGCAACTCTTGCAACGCCTCCGGGAATTGTAACTTCTGTATCTAAAACAGGGCTCGCTTCATCAAGCGGCCTGCCGCTCAAAAGTTTGAAGCGAGTTGCCCAGCGGTCGCCATCATCTTTTGTTGGAATTAAATTTGTTTCGCACTCGTCAAAATTCTGGTGCAAAATAAAAATCGGCTGCGCGCCCAATGGGCTGTTTATGTTTACATCTTGAATTTTTTCGTCAGCAAGCAGAAGTTCTATAACTCCAAGCCCAACTGTATATCGCGTAAGAATGTCTGCCATGCGCTCGATTTTTTCCTGATCAATTTGAATTTTTCTCAAATCAGCAAGGTCCCTGATAAGCTCAACTGAAATCGAGCGGATTATTTCGCGCGCGCGCATTTGGTCTTTCATTTCAAGCTCTCCGGGTTTTCTTTGCTCAAGCGCGCGGCGGGCGTCATCAAGCAAAATATATTCCGCTTCTGACAGCCTGAACTCCGGCGGAGTTATCATGTAGTATGGCCGAACTTTTCCGGGAACTTTGAAAATTTCAACAGTGCTGTCACCGACATTGTATTTCAAAATCGTTTCCCCGCCGGCCGGTGGCTTTGTCAAATATTTTGTGTACATGAAATTCGGCCGCGTGATTGGGTGAAAAATTTTTCTGTAAATCCCGCGGTCGCCGATTTTGTAGCCGACTATGAAAGGCTTTGCTTTTTTTATCAGCTCAATGCCTTCAAGTATTTCCAGTATTGGAGCGAGAGTATTTTTCTGATAAAATTCTATCATCCTTTTCTGCTCGGGAGAAACTCTTTCGTGCAGGATTTTCAAATGCCTCAGCTCGCGCGAAATATTTACATACGCGCCAACTGGGTCGCCCCTGAGCTGAAAAGCAATTGTGTTGTAGAGCCACGGAAACCACTGCGGAAAATATCTCTGCGACTCTGGCCCGCCAACTGCCGCGACAGAAATAATCCTGCGCTCGCGCAGAATTTCATTCAAAACTTGGGCGACTTCTGCGAGCATTTTTGTCTGCTCTGCGTCGTATTCATACTCGCGCGTTTCAATTAGAATTACTGAAACAACATTTCTCTCCGCCAAAAGCTTATCAACGACCTGAGCCATCACAACATCAGAATCTTCAATGCTCGCGCCGAAAACCGCGCCGAGCGCATCAATTTTCATGATGCCTTCCTTAACTTCAATTATATCGTAAACCATGAGCTCGCCTATGTTTATTTTTAAACTGGGATTTTAAATAGTAATGGTGGTTCTATGCCCGACAGTGATTTGGATACAGTGATAAGCGAGGCTTTCAGAAGGCTGAATGAAACTTCCAGAAGGATGAGAACTGCGGAGGAAAGGCTCGAGCTTCTTGAAACAAACACTTCTTCAAACAAAGATGCGTTAATAAAAAACCAGTTGGATTTTTTCGCAAGCATAGAAAAGCTTAACAGCAGGCTCAAAGATTTTGATGAGCGCCTCATAAGAATTGAAAATGAAATTGCTCGCATTTCAAAGTCCCTTGAGAAAACCGCAAAGTCGATTGATGTGGAAGAGCTGCGCGGAACAATTTCCCTTCTCAGCCCGCTGCAATCCAAATTTACAACAGAGCAGGATGTGCGGAGAATTATTTCTGAAATCAAGGGCAAAGAAAAGTAAGGCTTTTAAATAGCCGCGAAAAATTTAAGATATGGCTGACTATATTCCAGCAGATATTGTCCAGAAACTTTTTTCTCAGGGAAAATCCGAGCAGGAAATAGTTGCGCAGCTCAGGCTTCAGGGTTTCACTCCGCAGCAGATTAATTCTGCAATCAACCAATCAATAAAGCAAGTTGTGAAAGGGGAAGCCCCTTCCGCGCCAGCTGCGCCTCCGAAACCGTTGGGGCTTGCTCCTGAAGAAAAATTTATTCCGTCGGCCGCTGAGCAAACCGCAGGGGTTCCGCGGCCGAGAGTTTCAGCAGGCCCGCAGCCCATGCCTATTTCGCGAAGAGCAGAACCGCCGCGCCAAGCAATGCCTCCAGCACAAATGAGGCCTGCGCCACCGCAAGCTCCTCCATCAATGAATATGCAAACAGCAGAACCTGCACGCGGGGCGCAGATGGGAATCCCGCCTGAAAGAATTTCTGTTCCTCCAGAATTCAAAACTATAATTTCAGGAGAGCCTCCAGTAATGGGCCGCACAACAAGCGAGATTTCTCTTGAAGAATTGGTGGAGGCTGTAGTAAATGAAAGATGGATAAAATTTGAGGAAAAGCTTTCTATTTTCGAAAGCCGCGAGGTGAATTTGCAGCAGCAAATACAAGAGCTCAGAAAAAAAATCGACGAGCTGCGCGAGGAAAACAAAAAGCAGGAATCAACGCTTGTTGAAAAAATTGATGAGTTCGGCGGAAACCTTGACAAGTCGCAGGCGCGCATAGGCTCAATAGAATCCGCGTTCCGCGAATTTGTGCCAACGCTTGCGGAGAATGTGAAAAGCCTTTCTGTTGTTGTTGGGAAATTGAAGAAGAGCAGCTGACAAACAGAAAGCTTTAAATCCTATGGCTGACAATTATTTTCGTGGTTTAATGAAAACAAAAGACTTTGTTGTGTTTATAGAAAGAGACGAAGACGGAAAATTTATTGCTGAAGTTCCTGATTTGAAAGGCTGCTACACACAGGGAGATTCTGTTGAAGAAGCTTTGAAAAATATTCGAGAGGTTATTGAAATGTGCAGCGAGGAAACTGCAGCCAGCCAAAATGAATTTATAGGCGTGCAGAAAATACAGGTTCCGGTATGAAGCTTCCGCGAGTTTCTGGGCAAAAAATGATAAAATTTCTAGAGAAGAGTTTGCAGAATTGGAAATGCGGGCGTAAGCTTTTAACTTCTCATTATTAAAATTTCTTATGCCCATCAACGCAACCCCAGAATTTGCGCTCGCGCAGAAAAGATTTTTAGAAGCAAAAACAAGAGATGAAAAAATTTTCGCGCTTGAGGAAATGATAAAGTTCGCGCCCAAGCACAAGGGCGGGGATAAGCTTTTGGCTGAGCTGAAAACAAAACTCTCAAAGCTGCGCGCAAAAACAGAAGGAAAAAAAGGCTCGCGCGCGTTTGTTTTGAAAAAAGAAGGGGATGTGCAGGTTTGTTTGATTGGGCTCACGCAATCGGGGAAATCAACTTTGCTTTCCGAATTAACAAACGCGCGGCCGAAAATTTCTTCCGTGAATTACACAACAACAAAACCGGAAATGGGCGTTGCTGAATGGACTGGAGTGAAAATCCAGCTCGTGGAAATCCCTTCCACTTTTGAGCCGCACTGGCTCAGCATTGCGCAGTCATGCGATGGAATTATTTTTGTTTATGATGGGGCTAAAAATTTGGTTGAGCAAAAAGAAAAACTTTCCGCGCTTGCGGAAAAATTCCATTTGCGCCAACCTGCTGTTGAAGTTGAAACAAAAAAACAAAAACTTTTTGCGGAAAAATTATTTTCAGAGATTTGGAAAAAATTAAATTTAATCCGTATTTACACAAAGCAGCCCGACAGGCCTCCGGAGAAAAAAGCTTTGGTTCTGAGAGAAAATTCTAATGTGAGGCGGGCTTGCTTTTCTGTGCACAAAGATTTTGTAAAGCACTTCAAATTCGCTCGCGTCTGGGGCTCTGCGAAAATTCCCGGAGAAAGAGTTGGGCTTGAATATGTTTTGAGAGATGGAGATGTGCTGGAGATACACGCGTGAGGTTTATATTTTACCGAAGCATAAAATATTTGATAAAAATGCCTGTTCTCGCGTACGACAAAAGCACGCGGCCGAAACCTCCTGACCTATTTTTTACAGGAAGGTTAACAAACTATAAGGGAGACGGCCATGCCATTCCAGAGGGGAAAAAAGTTGTAGTAATAAGAGATGGCGAGCCTGCTGATGTTGATTCTGTCCAAAAAGGCGATATTGTTCTTCTTCCAGAAGATGGAATTCATCCATTGATATGGTCAGCTCCCGGCAGTTTTCGCCCGTCTAGTTATGGCTCGTCCATTGATGATGATAGGTTTCCTGAGAATGGGGGTTTGATTAGAAAACGCGTTCTTGGAATGGATGTATATCTTGGCGAAGAACTCTTTGGACAATATGTCAAAGCCACCGAGAAAAATGATAGCACAATGAGAGCATTGGATGATATGTTAAAGGTAATTTCCGCTTAGAACTCAAATTTTGGAATTGAAAAATCTTTAAATCCTCCGCCTGCAAATAATTTCCATGCCTGTGCGCCCAAGTTCTAATTTGAATTCCCGCAATTTGCCCCAGCAGTGGTTTTCCGGAATTGAGAAAGCAAAAGAAAAATCCACGAAACTTGTGAAGCAGCTTGTGGCTTTGAACCAAAGCACTTCAATTGTTGTTGGAGAATTAGAAGCTGTTGAAATTGACAAACTCTGGAAAATAAATTATCCTTACTGCAAACTTACTCTGAACAATCCGTGCCGCTTTCGCATTGACGGCCGTATGGACCACAAAATGGGTGAGACTGAAATTTTTTTCGTGAACAAGCCTGAGATGGTTATGAACATGGCAGAGCTCGGGCAGAGGCATCCGAAAATTCACGAGGAGGCGCATTTCAGGATTAAGGCGGGGAAGTGGTGAAGCTCGC
>Ga0209541_10007685_pt1 | contig 18040 bp, 18 predicted proteins | sample RifCSPlowO2_01_FD_184027 | JGI IMG/M metagenome (GOLD analysis project Ga0209541, IMG submission 184027) | Groundwater microbial communities from Rifle, Colorado - Rifle CSP2_plank lowO2_0.1 (SPAdes) (version 2) | ecosystem: Environmental > Aquatic > Deep subsurface > Groundwater | place... | reverse complement strand
CAAATTCGCAACAGTAAAAGGAGATACAGGAAGTCCTGAAGTGCAAATCGCACTTCTTTCAACTAGAATTGAAAGGTTAACAGATCATCTTAAAATTCACGGTCATGATGTCCATTCCAGACGCGGACTTTTATCTATGATTGCAAAAAGAAGAAGACTTATTAACTTTTTGATAAAAGTTGATAAAATAAGAGCAGGTGAAATTACTAAAAAAGTAGGATTGAAAGTAAAGAATTAAAAACTTCTATACAGCCTTAAATATTGGTATATCCCCTATTTTTTAGTAAGTAAAAAATTATAGTACAAAATGAATAAAGCCTCAGTTGAAATTGAACTGGCAAACAACAAATTAATCTTTGAGACTGGAGAGTTTGCTCCGCAAGCAACATCAAGTGTTTTAGGAAGACTCGGTGAAACCGCAGTCTTAGTTACTGTGGTTGAAGGCGGAAAGACAGATCTTGATTATTTTCCTCTATCAGTTGAGTTTGTGGAGCGGCTTTACGCCGGTGGAAAAATAAAAGGATCCCGCTGGGTAAAAAGAGAAGGAAGACCTTCAGATGATGCAATTCTGGCAGGACGCGTTATTGACAGATCAATAAGACCTCTTTTCCCCAAAGAATTCAAAAATGAAGTTCAAGTTGTCGTAACGGTACTATCAGTTGATGGAGAAAACGATCCTGATATTGTTGCTTTAAATACAGTGTCCGCTGCTATTGCAATTTCCCGAATTCCTTGGAATGGGCCGATTGGTGCCGTAAAAGTGGGATGCGTAAGAGAGGGCGGAAATGGAGAAATTGCGTGCATAATAAATCCCGGCAAAGAGCAGGAATATTCGGAACTTGATTTGGTAGTCTCACAAACCAAGGACAAGACAGTAATGATTGAGGCAGGAGCAAATCAAATTCCCGAGGATACAATAGTTGAAGCAATTGAAAAAGGTCATCAGGAGACCACAAAAATAATAGCTGCAATTGAGGAACTCACAAAAAAAGCAGGACAGGAAAAGCTGAAAGTTGAAAAAGATGCAGAAATTTATGAGCTTATTAAACTTATTGAGAAATCCTACAAAGATGAGGTAGACGGACTTATTGAATCAAGAGTTAATAAAGAAAGCGGAGACGGGGGAGAAACACTTATTGATAAGATTTTTGACGAGCTAAAACTCAAAGATCCGTCTATGGAAATAGATAAAGGCAATATTGCAAAGGGAGTTGAGGCCATAATGTTTCAGACGATAAGATCAAATATTCTAAAAAAGAAAAAAAGACCGGATCAGCGGAAAATGGATGAAATACGGGAAGTTACTACTAAAGTCGGCATCCTTCCAAGAACTCACGGATCAGCTCTTTTTCAAAGAGGTATTACTCAAGCACTCACTGTTGTAACACTCGGCTCTCCCAGAATGGAACAGCTGATTGAATCTGCGGAAGGAGAAGAAAGTAAAAGATATATTCATCATTATTCAGGACTTCCCTTCTCATTCGGACAAACTGGAAGGATAGGTACGCCATCTCGCCGGGAAATTGGACATGGTGCTTTGGCTGAGCGAGCACTGGAACCCGTTATTCCCTCACAGGATAAATTTCCTTATACGATAAGAGTGGTTTCTGAGGTACTTTCTCAAAACGGATCAAGCTCTATGGCATCCACTTGCGGATCAACACTTGCACTGATGGATGCAGGAGTCCCGATTACAAAGCCGGTTGCAGGAATATCAATCGGAATGATGTCCCATTCGGCTGACTCAGGGCAAGCAGACGAGTATGAGTTATTAACCGATATCATTGGTCTTGAGGATTTTTCAGGAGATATGGATTTTAAAGTTGCAGGAACAGACACAGGCGTTACGGCAATCCAGCTTGATGTAAAAATTCCGGGACTAACAGTAGAGCAGATTAAAAATATACTTGAGAGAGCAAAAACAGCAAGGCTTGAAATTCTAAAGTCCATGCGCTCCACTATTGATAAACCGCGTGAAGGCCTTTCAGCATATGCACCGAAGATTGAGCTTATTACCATCCCAACCGATAAAATCGGAGAGCTAATCGGACCCGGCGGAAAAACAATAAAATCAATTATTGCCCAAACCGGAGCAACAGTTGACGTTGAGGATGACGGAACAGTATCTATCTCAGCAACAGATGATGAAACTCTCAAAAAAGCAGTCGAATGGGTAAAAGGCCTCACAAAAGAGATAAAAGTAGGCGAAATATACGAAGACGGAGAGGTAAAGCGAATTCTTCCTTTCGGAGCATTTGTTGAATTTACTCCCGGAAAAGAAGGAATGGTCCATGTTTCGCAGATGTCAGATCAATTTGTTAAAAACCCCGGTGATGTTGTTGCAATCGGAGATAAGGTAAAAGTAAAAGTAATTGAAATTGATGAACAAGGCAGAGTGAATCTTACAATGAAATTTGGAGAAGGATCGGAAGTTCCGCCAAAAGGGGGAGAGCGAAGGCCTTCAGATAGAAATAGATTTGATAATCGCGGACAAAGAGGCGGAGGCAGGCCAATGAGAGGTCGCTTCAATAGCCCGGATTTGGGGAGAGAAAAGTCGGCCCATCCCCTGACTCTTCAATTCAGACGTGAAAGAGAAGAAAAGTTCAGGCGCGAAAGACAATCCCGTCCTCGCCCTTACAAAAAAACCCACTACTAGATTGATAATAAATTATAAATCAATTTCTAATTGTTAATTCCTAATTTCTAAACAAATTCAAAATTCTAAATTCCAATTTAGTCAAGTATAATTAATTTATGGAAGCTTCAATAATAATTCGAGTTAAAAACGAGAGGGAAAACTTGCAGAAACTGTTCGAAATCTTAAAAAATCAAACATATCAAAAGTTCGAAATTATAATAGTTGATAATAATTCAATTGACGGATCAGATAGGGCATTTTTTGATTTTTTTCCAAAAGATAGGGTTCGAATTCTCAAAATTAATAAATTTTCATATCCAAGTGCATGTAATTTAGGTGCAGAAAAAGCCCAAGGAAAATATTTGGTTTATCTTTCTGCACATTCGTTTCCCGTTTTAAATACATGGCTTGAGGACGGTTTGTCTAATTTTGGAAATGAAAAAGTTGCCGGTGTTTTTGCTTTTCCGAAACCAGGTTCAACAATTTGGGAGAAAATATCCTACAGAGTAACTGTAATTAATGTTTTTAAAGAAGGACACTTAGGAAACACAAATTCAATTATCCGAAAGGATCTTTGGGAGAAACATAAGTTTGATGAGAGCTTGGTAGAGGGGTCAGAAGATTATGAATGGTCAAAGTACTATAAAAGAAAAGGTTATTTAATCATTAATGATCCAAGCTTCAGTGTTTATCACTCCCATAACCTAGATTTTAGAGGGAGGTTGAACCAGCAGAAAAAATGGAACAGATTAAGAAGAGAGATAGATGAAAAGTTTAAACACTAGATACAATATTCAATATACAATATACTATTTTTATGGATACTACTGCCCAGGCGCTGGATCTTGAGATCCAAAAACTTGAAACAAAAATAAAAAACACAAAACTTCCTCCGGAACTTTTGGAAAAAACGCAGGGAATGATTGATATTATTAATCTTTCTATCAAACAAGGAGGAAGCGTCACCAACTTAGAAAGTATTGCAAACTATATTGATGTAATAACAAAAATTCCGTTTGAGGGGGAAACGCAGTCAAATCTTGATCTTAATATAGCACGCCAGGCTCTTAATAAAAATCATTACGGCCTTATTAGCGTAAAGGACAGAATTTTGGAATATTTGTCATCGCTTATTCTTAATATTAAAAAAGGACAGAAAAGGAATCGCGCTCCAATTATTTGTTTGGTTGGGCTCGTCGGAACCGGAAAAACCACACTTTCTATCTCTCTTGCTGAAACTATGGGAAGAAAATTTGAAAGAATTCCACTGGGAGGGATGGGAGACGTTAGAATGCTTCGGGGACAATCGCGTGTTTTTCCAGACGCTGAACCAGGACTTATTGTTAAAAAACTTATTCATGCAGGAGTTAAAAATCCTGTCATACTTTTAGATGAGCTGGACCGTGTAACAGATGCGGCGCGTGCTGATATTATGGGAGTTTTAATTGAGCTTTTAGATCCTGAGCAGAATATGGAATTTATGGATCATTACGTAGATTATCCGATTGATTTATCGCAGGTTTTATTTATTGCAACCGCGAATAATACAACCAATATATCAACAGCTGTATTGGATAGACTTGAGATTATTCAGATGCCTGCATATTCTGATGAAGAAAAAATAGTAATTGGAAAGAGTTTTTTATTTCCTAAAATATCCTATAACTGCGGACTCCCTCAGGATATCATAAGGATTGATGACTCTGTCTGGCCGCTTATAATTCGTCCTTTAGGATACGACTCAGGAATAAGAAGTCTGGAACGAACAATTGAGGGAATCTGCAGAAAAACAGCAAGACTTTTGGTTGAAGGGAAGATTAAACAAAATGTTATACTAACTTTGACTTCGCAGAACATCAAAGAGTTCCTACCGGCATAAATATTATGGAAAAATCATTAAAATACATACCTTTGGGAGGCGTTACAGGTGTTACTAAAAATATGCATCTGTACGAATATGAGAATCAGGTTTTGATTGTTGACTGCGGACTTGGCTTTGCGGATGAAACAATGATCGGAATCGATCTTATGCTTCCCGATATTTCCTATCTTACTAAAAACAATAAAAAAATAGTCGGTATTGCAATAACACATGGGCATGAAGATCATTTTGGTGCACTTCCCTACGTACTTCCGGATCTTCCCGGAAAATTCGATATTTACGCGACTCCCCTGACCGCTGCATTTATTAATGAAAAACTTAAGGAGTTTTCAGTTAACAGAAAAGCAATATCTGTAAATTTTGACAGAGATATAGTTTTAGGAAATTTCCTTCTGTCTTTTATTAGAGTTACCCACTCGGTTCCTGATACAGCAAACATTTTTATAAAAACTCCTGTTGGAAATATATTCCACGGAAGCGATTTCAAGTTTGACCAAACGCCTTACGACGGCAAAAAAACAGACTTTGCAAAGATTGTAAAAAGATCGGATGAAGGGATTATGTGTTTATTATCAGATTCTTTGGGATCCGAGCGGCCCGGATTTACAGCAAGTGAGCGGGAAGTAGCCGAAAAGATCTATACGGAAATGAAATCAACACGCGGCAAGTTTATATTTACTACTTATTCATCCAATATTTCACGTCTTAATCAGGTTTTGGATGCTGCAAGATTGTTAGGTAGAAAAGTAGGCTTTGTAGGAAGATCACTTCTTAAAGCAAAAGACATAGGAACAAGTTTGGGCTATATGAAAATGGACAAAAGCTGGGAAATTGATCCAAAAGATATTAGGCAGTTTAACGATAAACAAATCGTTGTAATAGTTGCAGGAAGCCAAGGCCAGGAAAATTCTGCACTTTCAAGAATTGCAAACGGAGATCACAAAGATATAACCATTAATCCCAACGACTGCGTTGTTTTCTCGTCCGATCCAATTCCCGGGAATGAAGTTGCCGTTAATGCGGTTATAGATGATATATCAAAAGCCGGCGCAAGAGTTTTATATTCTGACATCACAGAAAGACTTCATGTTTCAGGGCACGGAAGCCAGGGGGATTTATCTCTTATGCTAAATCTTGTAAGACCCGCGAAAGTAATCCCAATAGGTGGCACTTACAAACACATGGTTGCATATAAAAATCTTGCTAAAAGAAACGGGATGAGGGATGAAGATATAATTCTTCCCGATGACGGACAGGAAGTAATATTTACAAAAAATCAGGCAAAGCTCGGAAGAAAAATTCCGCTTCAGAATGTTTATGTTGATCAGGTTTCAGGGGAAGAGGTAGAAACATTTGTATTACGTGATCGGGAAAGAATTTCAAAAGACGGAGTAGTTGTTATTATGGCTGAGATTGACAGTTATGGAAACTTAATAGACAGACCCAATATTGTCGTCCGAGGTCTTTCGACAACAGAAACCCAGGAAGTTGTAGTGGGTTTAAGCAGCGAAATTAAGAATAATCTTAAAAGCAAAAAAAATAAAGTATCTGACTGGAATTATATGAGAAGATCGGTTGGAACAATTGCAGAACATTACCTTGTTAAAAAACTTAAAAAGCGTCCTCTTGTAATCCCTGTTGTTATTGAGGTTTGATTTTGATATTTTAATGTCCCACCTGTATAATTATATCCTTGCATGAAGGCATATTTAAAAGAATTAAGGTTTCCTTCAATTGATCATACATATATAAAAAATATTACAAAAAAGGTTAATGACGTTGTTGGAAAATCAAAAATTAATAACGGGTTTATCTTAATAAACTCAAAACACACAACGCTGGGAATTATTGTTAATGAAATAGCGGAGCCTAATCTTCTTCAGGACTTTATAGACCACAGTCTCTCCTCTGTTTATGAAGACAAAAGATCAACAAAAGTGCATAAAGACTATAAACATGGGGTCAAAGATTACCTCCACAGGTGTCAAGATAATCCTTATTGTGATGAGATAGATGAAGATTACAACGCAGCGGCACACATAAGAGCGATTACATATTCTCACTCAAGCATAACAATCCCAGTTCGTAACGGTAAACCGGAGCTGGGAAAATATCAAGAAGTTGCAATTTTTGAATTTGACGGAAGGGACGGAAAAGGCAAAAACCCAATAAGACAAAGAGTAGTTCAGGTTTGGGTATATCCGGTTGAGGAAATTGAGGAAATAAAATAATTTACTGACAGTTAAGATTTGCCCGGCACGCAGTTTGAGCCTCCCCAGTGAGTGAGTCACAAACACTGCAGGCTGAATCTCCTAATTCTTCTTTGATTGCCTCGCCTACCATTCCGGGAAGATCATTAAACTCAACATCTGTTGGAGGATTGAAAGCGGATTCATCTACTGTCCACGATCCGCAGCTGTAATCGATTTTTTTCTCTGAGTCAAAATACTGCCTGTATTGTTCATTTGTTTCAATATCTTCAACTTTTGACTCAAACATAAGCCCGCTATTATCAGGAAATGCTGAGCCCCAGATATAATTTATGTTTTCTTTTCTTATTATATTTATTTCCTGTTCCGTCTCATCAACAACAGTTGTTATATCTCCCCTCATTCGGTCCTGATCAATATATACAACTCCAGCGGTTGACCCCCCTTCATCGGTATAATTAAAATTGCATTGAGTGGATTCTCCACTTTTGAGAAGATCTGAAATAGTTTTTCCAGCAGTCATATTTTCAGATCCTGAAGTATTGGTTGTTTCTGTTTGGTCCGTTTGGCTGCTCTGATTATTATTTAGTAAATACAGTCCAAAGCCTCCAACAATAAGAACTGCAGCAATTGCTATTCCCACAACTGCAAATTTATTCTGCATGGTGTGTATTCTATCTTAAATAATTAAAAAGTCAAGAAATCTGGTAAAATATTAAATCCATGGAGGATGATCAGTTTGAAAAATTGGTGCAGGAGGCAATTAACTCACTGCCTTCGGAATTTGCCAAGAAACTTGATAACGTTTCAATTGTTGTTCAGGAGGCACCGTCCTATTATCAGCTTACAAAAACAAATCTTCCACAAAACAGTCTTCTGTTTGGACTTTATGAAGGGGTGCCCAAAACAAAAAGAGCAAATTACTCGGGTGTTCTTCCTGATAAAATTACAATATTTAAAAACTCAATACTTCAAGTTTCATATTCGCTGGATGATGTCCGCGAAAAAGTAAGAAGCGTTGTAATGCATGAAATTGGACATCACTTTGGACTAACAGACGCACAGCTTTATAAGACAAGGCCTAGACGCACTTGATTCATATCCCGTTTTAGTTTAAATTGTAAGAAGAATACCATATGACTATAAAAAGTCCTGCATTTGAACAAAATCAATCTATCCCCGTACTCTATACGTGTGAGGGAGATGATATAAATCCATCTTTGGTTTTTTCAGATATTCCTGAAAATACGAAAAGCCTCGCACTTATTATGTCAGATCCTGATGCACCGAGGGGAACATTCACCCACTGGCTGATATGGAATATCTCACCTGAATTGACTGAAATCGAAGAAAACGAGTGGCCGGAAGGCGCAGAACAAGGACTAAATGACGGAGGGTCACTCGGTTATATGGGACCGTGTCCCGGTCAAGGCATTCATCATTACCACTTCACTCTTTATGCATTAAGCAAAAAACTTGATGTCAATTCAAATATTAAAAAAGAGGGGCTTGAGAGAGAAATTGAGACTTGTCTTATTGAAAAAGCCGAACTCATGGGATTGTATAGAAGACAAAATTAAATGGATCTTGAGAATAAGGTTATATTGATAACAGGCGCAAGCAAAGGAATAGGAGAAGCAATTGCCTATGCTATGGCACGCGAAAAAGCAAAAGTAATTATCACCTATAATTCGGATGGAGAGAGTGCAAAAAGAGTTGAGCAAAAATGCAAAGAGCTTGGTTCGCCTGACGCTTTTATAGTTTCTCTTAATGTAAAAGATAACGAGAAGATTCGCGAAACGGCAAAGCAGGTTGAAGAAAAATTCGGACATGTTGATTTTCTCATAAATAATGCAGGAGTTATTTCATGGGAAAAATTTGAGCATGAAACTTTTGAGGAAATTGAAAATCAGCTGCGGACTAATCTTGAAGGAGTAATTAAAACAACCTCAGCATTTTTGCCGATTATAAAAGAGGGAATAATAAATATTGCAAGTAGAGCAGGCCATCATCCGTTTGTTGGAAGAAGTGTTTACACCGCAAGTAAATTCGGTGTAATCGGGTTTACACAAAGTTTGAGCCTTGACTATCCGGATCTTAAAATTTTTTCTGTTTCTCCGGGAGCTGTTAAAACGCAGATGTGGAGTTATGGCAATGGAGTTGAGCCAAGTATAGTCGCGGATTACATAATAAAAGCTTTAAAAGGAGAGATTCCTCTTAAAGACGGAGATTTAAATCTTTACGAAATACTCCGCTAAATTATTTTAAATCCAAACTTCTCCATAAGATTCTTGAAGCAGTTGTTCTATAAGGCGACCACTTGATCGAGATTTCCAAAAGTCTCTCGCGTGTTGGCTTTTGTTTAATTTTGTAAAGTTTCACAATTGCATTTTGAAGTCCCAAGTCTCCGGCTGAGAAAACATCAGGACGCGCAAGGGTGAACATAAGATACATTTCAGCTGTCCATGCGCCAATCCCCTTAAGTTTCACCAGTTCGTTTATAACATCCTCGTCGCTTAAGTTTTCGAGATTTTTGAGATTTAATTTTTTATTTTTAATTTGTTGCGCGATTCCTTTTATATATTTTATTTTGCTGTATGAAATTCCAGCTTCTCTTATTTTTTCATCGGGAATTTTTAAGAGTTTTTCCGCAGTTATTTTTTCTTCAGGAAATAATTTTTTAAATCTTCCAAAAATTGTTGCAGCAGCTTTGTCGGATAGCTGCTGATTTATTATTGTTTCAACCAAATCAATAAACGGGTCCTCAGGTTTGACAAGTCCGGTTATATTTACCATGAGCGCAACTTTGTAAAGAATGGGGTCGTTTTTTTTGAAATGATTTAGAGCTTTGGTCAAGATGGATGAATTATATATCACAGGTTTGAATAAAGTAACAAGGCTTACTATAATAGTCTAGTATGGCAAAGCGTGGGTCCTATGGAAAAAGACTAAAGTTCAGAGTAAAACTTAAGAAAAAAACAATTTATACCATCTTCGGATTCGGTTCAATTCTTCTTAGTGTTTTTATATTTCTCTCGTTTATTGCAAGCGGTCCGTCATTTGAATATATAAACAGTCTTATTAGAGGGTATTTCGGCCCTTTTTCATTTTTTTTGCCTATTGTATTTATTCTTTTCGGTTTCTTATTCTTCAGGCTCAAATTCAGCCTTTCAAGGCCCAATGTTGCCGTGGGATTTATGCTTGTTTATGTATCTGTTGTAATGCTTTTCAGATCAGGTTATGTGGGAGCAGCGCTTTTCCAAAACATCTCAGATGTTATAAGGCCTGTTGGTACACTTCTTGTAAGTCTTACAGGAATAGTAATTGGTCTTATTGTGCTTTTTGACACATCGCTTGATGAGATTTTAAAAGGAATCAGATCAACAAATGAGATTCTTAAAAAACTTATTCCCGTATCACTTTTTAAGAAAAAAAAGGATTTTCTCTCAAATAAGCCAATGATTGTAAAAGGAGAAGGAAAAGGACCTATTGTTATATCAAACAATATTAAAAAAGATGACGCACTGATTTCTGAAAAACTTGTCAGCAACAAACTTTCCTCAGGGCTTATCTGGGAATATCCGCCTCTTGATTTACTGTCAGAAGACGAGGGACACAAGGCGGACAGAGGAGATGTTAATGGGACTGCAAGTACGATTGAAAAAACTCTCCAGAGCTTTGGGATAACCGCAAAAGTGGTTGAGGTGAATCTTGGCCCTGCAGTTACCCAGTATGCACTCGAGATTGCACTCGGCACCAAAGTTTCAAAAATAACATCTTTGGCAAACGACCTTGCTTTAAATACACAAGCCCCAACAGGACAGATAAGAATTGAAGCGCCGATTCCGGGAAGAAATCTGGTAGGCATTGAAATTCCAAACAGGTCTTTGGAGGTAGTGTCTCTTCGGACAATGCTCTCATCCGACATTATGCGAAAATCAAAATCCAAACTAACAGTATCAATGGGTCTTGATGTTTCAGGCAATCCGATAATTGCCGATATCGGGCGTATGCCTCATATTCTCGCTGCAGGAACAACAGGCTCGGGTAAATCAGTCCTTATAAATTCATTTATTTCATCTCTTCTTTTCAGGGCATCGCCCGAAGAGCTAAAACTTATTCTTATTGATCCCAAAAGAGTAGAACTCACAGGTTACAATGGAATTCCCCATCTTATGACACCGGTTATAGTTGATATTGAAAAAATCCTCTCTGCTCTTAAATGGGCAACGAACGAGATGGACCGGCGCTATAAGACTTTTGCAGAGCGCGGTGTTCGAAATATTGACGGATACAACGAGCTTGCAGGATTTCAGGCGCTTCCTTACATTGTTATATTTATTGATGAGCTTGCAGATCTTATGGCGTTTGCGCCGGTTGAAGTTGAAGATACTATTGTACGCTTGGCACAAATGGCGCGGGCAACAGGAATTCATCTTGTGGTATCTACTCAGCGCCCGTCAGTCGATGTTATAACGGGTCTTATTAAGGCAAACATACCGTGCCGTATTGCATTCAATGTGTCCTCCATGATTGACTCCCGCGTAATTATTGATATGCCGGGAGCTGAAAAACTCTTAGGTAGGGGAGACATGCTTTATATTCCGCCGGATCAGGCAAAACCTTCAAGGATTCAGGGCGCTTTTGTATCGGACAAAGAAGTTAAAAAACTCGTTGATTATCTTAAGGAAAAATCACCTGCTGTTGAGTACACCGAGGAGATTGTGACAACACCATACACTACTAAAAGAGCAAGCATTGGAACTTCAGGTGAAGGAGGACGGGATCCAGAGTTTATGCGTGCGGTTGAGGTGATAATGGAATATGATAAAGCGTCGGCATCACTTTTACAAAGAAGGCTTTCGATTGGATATTCGCGAGCTGCCAGAATTTTGGATCAGCTTGAAGAAGCAGGGATAGTTGGAAGGGCTGAAGGAAGCAAGCCGCGGGATGTACTGGTAAAAGATCCGTCTCAAATTATGAGTGATCTTCAATCAGAGGAGACTTCTTAAATGGTAAAAGTCGGTGAAATACTTCGTGAGGAAAGGAAGAATCAAAATCTGACCCTTGATGAGGTAGCCAAAGCAACCAAAATCAAAGTGGATTTTCTCATGTCTATTGAAAAAGGGGAATATGATTTGCTTCCTTCCCCTGCCTATGCCAATGGATTTGTAAAAAATTACTCAAAATACTTGGGTCTTCCGGTTGAAAAAAACCTAGCGCTTCTGAGACGGGAATTTGATGTTCGGAAAAGCTATGAAGTTTTGCCCGAAGGACTTTCCGGCACAAAAAACGTTTCAGCTGTAAAATTTAGACTTGGAAGAAGCATACTTCTGGCACTTATTGCACTTCTTTTTGTGATCGGTTTTATTTCTTATCAGTATAGATCTGCGGTATTTAATCCGAATCTTGAAATTGAGAGCCCTAAGGAAGGACAAACAATAACTTCTCTTAATGTCACGGTTGAAGGACAGACCTCACCGGATGCAACGCTTCTTATAAATGATCAGGGAGTTGCGCTTTCAAAAGACGGAAGTTTTTCAAAAGAAATAACCGTTTTTCCAGGAAAGACAGTTATAACCGTAAGGTCTGAAAACAGATTCGGAAGAGTGACAGAGGTCACGCGTAAAATTTTTGTCAAACCTAACTATTGATCCCATATAAAACTTACCTTCTTCCGAGGTTTATGGGAAACCACGTGGGGTATCCCACTGTGGCATCCTCGCGTCGAAGGGGCGTTTATACGGGACTTCGTCGGAAGATACTATTCAGTATCTTCCTCCTTGACATGGGATTTTTCACGTTATAATTTATTAGTAATATGTCGGAAGCTGCTCAAATACTTTTATACATAATAATACTTGTTCTTACAATTCTTCTAATAGTTTTGGGTATTCAGGTATTTTTTATTCTTCGCGATATCAGAAAAACAGTTACAAAAACAAATAAAGTTCTGGACAATACCGAAGAAATTACAGATAGCATAAAAAGACCGCTTTCAAGCCTCTCAGCACTTATCATGGGACTTAAGGCAGGATCATCTCTTATGAAGATAATTAATAAAGGAGAAGAGAAGGACAAGGAGGATAAATAAATGGGAGGGGGCAGGTTCTCAGACGGATTTTTAGTCGGCGCAGTCTTCGGAGCAGCAGCATTTTTTCTTCTAGGAACAAAAAAAGGCAACAAAATTTTAAAAGTAATTTCTGAGGAAGGCGCAACGGAATTAAGCTCTCTTATAAATGAGTTTGAGAAAAGAAGTGCTGGCCTAGAGCCCGAGCCCAGTCAAACACCTCCCAAAAGTTCGGAAGAAAATCATGAGACACCAGGAAACCCCCCAGCAAACGGCGAAAAATCTTCAAAACCCCGACGATTTTTCAAAAAGTCAAAGTAGAAATAGATTTATTTATGTCTTAAAAATGTATAATTCAAGTGTAATATAATTTACATCCGAATCTGGACTTCCTTACCGTCTTTTAACTGAAAATAATAATACGTATTCTGTTCATTGGGCGAAATAAAATACGCTTTTTCAAATGCCCTAAGTGCACTTTCATTTTCTTTTAGAATTAAATTAGCAATTCCAAGAAGTCTCCATAAGTATTCTTCGTCTGGCCATTTTTTGAGCGCTTTGTTCTCCAGATACTGCTTGGCTTCTAATGCTTTCAAATCAAGTAAATAAACGCGAGAAATATCAGCATAAGGCTGGAGATAATTAGGATTTATCTCTATTGCTTTATTAAAATTATTAATTGCAGCATCATAATTTTTTGCATTAGCATAAGTTGCTCCAAGACTATGCCAAATTGTATATCCGGTCGGAATTAGCTGTGAGGCTCTTGTAAGATGGATTATTGCATCGCTATAATTTCCAGCTTCCATGAGCGCAATTCCATAATTTAATTCAAGGTCGCCGCTATTTTTTGATATTTTTATATCGTGATCTGTTAATGTTAATTGATCATGCCAATTAGCATTTCTAATGATTGTTCTAGTCGATAAGATTACGATAATAGCAATTCCTACTGAATATATTAAAATTTTATAATTTTCTTTTCTAACCTCAATTCCTTTTAATACCACACCTGTTAATCCTAAAAAACCTATTATTGTGAAATAAAACCAACGTTCAGCCACTGTCCAGTCAAGAGGAATAATTTGACTATGCAATCCAATCCCTGAAAGAATCCACAAACAGAATAAGAGATACAGCTTAAAATCTTTTGGCCTTATTTTGTAGATATATACGCCTATGGAAACCAATATAGATAAAGCTAGAAAACAAATAATAAGTGGAATATAAAAATTATTAAGCTCAATTGTTTTATTCCACCATAATTGGGAAACAGCAAGGTCTTTAGGGAATAAAAATGTTTTTATGTAAAAAAATATTACAGAAGGGACATTAATAAGTCGCTCTTCAAAAGAAGAAGCTACGGGACTATTGGGGACAACTACTAAAAACTTGTGTGTGGTGATAGACCCAAAGTTTAAATATCTCCATCCAAAATAAATAAGAGCCACAACCATGGATATTAGTAGTTGTTTAACAAAATATTTTCTTTGAAATAAAGATGTATAGACTGCCTGAATAAATATAAATAACAATGCTGTTTCTTTAGAAATAAGCGAAAAAAGTTGAAGAGTGGGAAGAATAATAAAAACCTTTTTATCGGTAAGACCACTTTTAATAAATAATAATCCCAGCAATCCAAAAAACATAAAATATGTTTCCTGAAGTTGTGAAGCATAAACGACAGACTCTACTACAATAGGATGAGTTAAAAAACTAAAGCTAAAAAAAGAGATAGGTTCTTCTTTTTAAATAGTGATTCGAATAGAGTAAAAACCATTACCGCGTTTAAAATATGTATCGATGCTTGGAAAAGGTGAAAGAAAAATGCTGGAAGCCCTAAATTGTGGAATAGACTAAAAGAAGTGAGCATTAATGGTCTATAATAGGGACCAATTTCATTGGAAAAAAAATAAAAAAGATTATTCCAACCAACAATATTTGGATTATTTACAATCTGAAATAAATCATCCAGAACAAAACCATTAAAGAAGCTATTGAAATAAACCAAATACCCGATTAATAAAATTGTTGTTATGTAATATTTGTTTACTCTTATAAAGTAGATTAAAGAGGCTTTCAACGACAGAAACATGTTTCTATTATATATAGAATTCCGAAAATATAAATGATTTTTGAGTAATCATCTGAATCTTCTGAGAAATCCCCAAAACCCCGCAGGTTTTTCAAAAAGTCAAAGTAGAAACATCATTGCCTCTTATTTTTTCTCGTGCTAATATTTAGAAATGCTTGATTTTCTCAAAGATTTATTCCTCCCTTTTACGAATACAAAGGCAATTGTATTTATAGTAATCATTGGTTTTATTGTCTACTTCAATGCGCTTTTTAATAGTTTTGTGTGGGATGATGTTTCAATTTTTCAAAATCCAGAATTGCTAAAAGGATTCAACTTAATAGAAATGTTTGGCAATAATCGTTTTAATGTGCTTTATTATAGACCACTATCAGCTGCATATTTTACCTTAATGTTCCAAACTTTTGAATCTAATTATTTTATATATCATCTATTTCAGATCGTTTTACATTTAGTTAACAGCGTTTTGGTATATTTACTTTTAAAAAAATTTTTCAAGAATCCTATTGCATTTTTTTCTTCTCTAATATTCCTAGTCCATCCGGTCAATGTAGAATCAGTTGCTTATATTAGCTCAACCAACGCCATACTTTCTGCATTTTTTGGACTATTTGCCTTATTACTTGTTGCAGAGAAAAGCATTTCAAATAAAAAGTATATTGTGATTGCATTTCTAATATTTTGTTCTTTGTTTTCAAAAGAAACTGGATTTATTTTTATTGCACTAATTTTTTCTTATGTAATATTATTTGAAAAGAGAAACATAACTTATTTAACGCTTGCCACGGTAATTCCAGCAGGTATGTACATATTTTTGAATTCAATGAGGGAGCCAATAAGGTATAGTACAACTTTTTTTATACCAATTCAGAATTTATCTTTGCCCGAGAGGTTAATTAATTTGCCTGCAATCATTATGTATTATATAAAGATTTTCGTTTTTCCGTTAAATATGTCAATTAACCAATTATGGGTAGTTAATAACATATCATTCAATAATTTTTTCCTATATATATTTGCTATTTTGATTATAGGAGGTTTTCTTATATGGCAGTTCTTACTGATACGAAAGCATGATAAATTATATTCGAAGATCTTTATTTTTTTTATTGCGTGGATAATTATTAGTATGATTCCATATTTACAAATCATACCTCTTCAGAACACTGTTGCAGATAGGTGGCTATATCTACCTGTTGTGGGATTTATAGGAGTCATTTCAGTAATAATACAGAATATTAAGGTGAGGAATAAAAACTTGATTTATATCGGAATTTTTATTTCATTTTTAATTTTGTTTTTGTTTTCAGTAAGGACAGTTTTTAGAAATGCTGATTGGGAAAATAGACTTACTTTATATAGTCATGATATTCAACATGAAGATAACTATCAAATTGAGGATATGTTGGGGCTTGCACTATACGAGGAAAAAGATTATGAGCAGGCAATTTATCATATAAAAAGATCCACACAAATGGATCCTAGACCTGCGTTGTCTTATTATCAATTGGGACTAATTTATGGTCAAATGCAAGATCTAAAAACAGCCGAAATGTATTTACAAAAGTCAATTAGCCAAGATCCCAATTTTGATTTACCATACTTTGCTCTTGCTGAGCTGACCTATAAATATAAAGGACCAAAAGAAGCATTGCCAATTATTAACTACCTTGTTAAAAAATTTCCCGACAATGAAACTTATTTACGATTTCAGTTACTGCTCGAACAAGAAATTGAAAAATAACAACAAAAAAAATATTTAGAAAAATAAAAATACCTTCCCACATGGAATGTGGGAATTCAAATTTCAAACGGTGAGAAATCCCCAAAACCCCGAAGATTCTTTAAGAAATCAAGATAGGTGACTGTTGACTATTAGTCGTTTTAATGCTAATATTCGCACCATGTCTGCAGAAATACCATTAAGTGTGACTTGTAGTGAGCTTCATGCTCTTAGGGCAGGAGTTGCATGGTTTGATCGAGATTTACAGCTGCGTTTGTATGATCGAATTTTAGACGAAGAGGGAAGATTGTCCAGCGACGAAGTTTATGAAGCGGTTGAGGATGTTATGAAATCATTCAGGAACGGGGTTAGTAATGTTAGAGGCTATAAAGAAGCAGCAGCTGAAGCATATTTAACTGAAGATCCAGGAGAACTTCGTATCTTTGATGAAAGAACAGGAGAGTGGTGGGATGTCCGCTATAATAGGTCAACAACCCGATTTTCTAATTCAACTGAACAAACTCATGATGAAAGTGTAAGCATTTTTGATAGCAGAGGAATAGGTTTTAGCGCAGACAGAACATGGTGGACTGGATCTGGTGATCATTTTAGGTATGCAAATATAGAATATACGTCTAATCCTAGAGTAGTACAAAAAGGGCAACTACCCGTTGGCTATCATTGGAACACTAGGTTTGCCCTGGATTCAGTGCAGCCATTTCTCTTAGAATTTCTCGCAAATAAGTAACCCCCCAATACTCTAAAGGCCGTAGGTGGCGATATTTTCTTCGTGTTCGGCAAGAGTCTCAGCATATCTGTTTGTTCCGCTCCGATCAGTAATGTAATATAAATAATCGGTTGTTGCTGGATTAACTGCTGCCTGAAGACTTGCAAGTCCCGGGTTTGAAATAGGTCCAGGAGGAAGTCCGGCAACGCGGTAAGTATTATACGGAGAATTTAAAAGTTTATCTTGATTGGTAAGTCCTTCTTTCCACCATCTTTTTTGGTTATCTTGATAACCCAAAACATATTGAAGAGTTGCGTCAATGTCAAGCTTCATACCTATTCCAAGTCTGTTATTTATAACGCTTGATACAATCGGCCGGTCCTGTTCGCGTCTTGCCTCTCGCTCAATTAAAGACGCGAGTATTACTATTTCAGAATCTGTTAGGTCCGTATTTGATTTATCAAGGGATGCAAATTTGTTGTCAAAATTATTTCTCATAATTGAAACAATTGTTTCAACATCTGAGTCTTTGGGAAAAAGATATGTGTCGGGGAATAGGTATCCTTCATTTTCATCAAGCGTTTCGTCCCAGCCCTCATCATAATTTGGCATTGTTTTTGAAAGAATATCTGCAATTTCAGCAGATCGCATACCTTCAGGAATAGTTATCCAAATATCCAAAGTTCCAAGAGTTA
>Ga0209541_10007683_pt1 | contig 18042 bp, 22 predicted proteins | sample RifCSPlowO2_01_FD_184027 | JGI IMG/M metagenome (GOLD analysis project Ga0209541, IMG submission 184027) | Groundwater microbial communities from Rifle, Colorado - Rifle CSP2_plank lowO2_0.1 (SPAdes) (version 2) | ecosystem: Environmental > Aquatic > Deep subsurface > Groundwater | place... | reverse complement strand
AAACTTGTTGGAAGTATGCAAAAAAGAATTGTCGATTTTTAAGCAAATACTGCTAAGCCCCTTGGTGAGTGAGTCAAACGCTGAGGGGCTTTAGCCCTCGGTAGTTTACAAATGTTAAGGCTTTTCGATTTTCAATGGAAGCCTGCTGTTAATCGTCGTGGAAGGGTTAGGATAGCTATCCCTAAGTTTGATTTTGAAAGCTTTTTAGTTGGCATTTCTGCTGAATAACGGAGATGAAGGGCATAGGGGGGAGTGGGCTTCGCTTCCGTTAATACTCTTATATCCATATTAGAGCGAATAACGGAGTAATGGAATAAAGTAAGAAAGGATAGTGTAAAACTTCTAAGGGATAACAAAATTATTAGTTAGTTTTATAAGTCTATCTTCCCTAATAAAAAAGAGGTAAAAAATGTTGTCAAATATATCGTTTAATGAATTTTCAGAAGAAGCTAAATTACAGAGTTTAGAAGATAAAAACTTAACTATACTCACTTTACTTAGTGAGAAGAATAAAATAGGTTCCACTCAAGTGCATAAATTAATGTTCTTAACATTTGCAGAAAAAAGAGTTATGCTTCCATTTGATTTTGCGAAGTGGCCTCATGGACCCTACTCTGAAAATCTACAAAGTTCACTATTACAATTAAAAAAAGATAATCTTATTGATGTAGCTAAAGAAAAAGTCATAACCTTTGATAAAGACAGCTGGACTATTTCTACAGAGGGTCAAAAATTAATGGATGAAAATAAACAAAAAGTAAATCAGATAAAGAAATTAATTGAGGGAACTTTGAAAGAGCATGACGAAGGTGCAATATCTCTAGAGAAGTATTGCTATGATAATTTCTTTTTGAAACCAAAAAATAAAACAGAAGAAGAATGGACTGCTTCTATAAAACAGAAAATTGAAGATTTGAGAACTTTATTAGAATCTAGAAAGAAAGAGATATCTTCATTCGAAGAAATTGAGGATAGCAAGCGAGCGATTATTCTTTCCTCTTTTGATTATATGGATAGCTTATTACAGAAGATCTTTTCTATGAAAGATATTGATCAGGTGGTTCAGGGAGTTATTTTAAAGAATACTGAAGAGTACATTAATCTGTGGGGGGAAGTATTGCGACTTGCAAAGGATGACTCTACAGACAAAATAAAACTTTTGCTCTTTAAAATAAGAGAAATATTTAGGTTTGTAAACGAAGTTGCTTCTAAATATTGTGTTTTTGAGTCTATCTTTGTCTCGCAAGAAAAATCAGAGTGATAAAGGGAAGTTTAATCTTTTGTGATTCTAATATCTGCATTTATCGAACTCTTTCTTTAATTGAACCAAAAATACTTGGAGCAGACCATCTTGAAAAAACTTCTAAGATGATTGCTGATATAACAAACAATAATTTATCTTGCAAGATCTTAGTATCAGACATTGTCCATAGTGAAGTTCAAAATAATGAAATTCTTTTTGAATGTATAAACGAGTTTTGTGTTGAGAAGCTTGGTTGGAAACCACATTCCTTCAAAATCCAACAAATTTTTAATCAAGCTAAAAAATCTATAGGCAAATTTATCACAAGCAGGCTAATCGGTTCAGAAGAAGTAGAAAAAATTAAGGGATACAAGAAACATCTCCAAGAAGTAAATAATTTCTATTTCAAATATCCTGATAAACTTAGCAAAGTTACAGATAATAAAACTAAGTATCTAAAGCAATTTGATAAACAAAGGAAATTGACAAAGAGACCAAATAATCTTCCAGAAGAAAATGATCGACTTTTATTATGCCAAGCCATAGAGTTTAAAGATAAAATTAATTCAAATGTTGGAATTTTTACCAATGACTCTGATTTCTTAGAATTTAAAGCAGAGATAAAATCAGACCTCGGAATAGAGATTATAGGAATAGACGATAGTCTTGAATAACTTTTAGTGGTAGTTAATGAGGTAGTTTTAGTGATAGTATTAGTAGTAGTGGTAGTTAGAATAAAAAAGACAATCTTGAATAACTTTTTAAGGTAGTGTTTCATGGATTTAACATGAAAGCAAATGAACGAGTCGAGGGCGTAATTTATGCTTTACCCGGCGATATTGCAATGAATATATTTGAAAAAGAAAAGAAAATATTTGTTAAATATCTCCCCCACGAGCCAACTAAAAAGACAGAAGTAAGATTGGATAAGGGCAAAAAAATATATATTTATGTTTCGGGTTTAAACAAAAGTGTTATTGGTGAAGCGAAAATAAAAAAGGTAGAATATTTAGATATGCAAGAAATTCTTAAGAAATATAAAAAGAGCCTTATGATTTCTGAATCTGAACTTAGGCTTTATGCCGAAGGTAGAGAATTTAAAAAAGCCCAAATTTTAGAATTAGAAAATCCAGTTTTATATCCCCAAGAAATAAAGGTATCCGTTCCCATAACTATGCAAGGAGCTTATATTACAAATAAAAATAAAAAGATTATTTTCGGTAAAAAGTTTGATTAAGTTAAAGAAATATTATTTTGTTGATTATCTCTTCTTAACTGCTTTGCATTTTTGTTCATTAATGCAAATCTGTTTTAATATTCTTTTTCCTTTCAAGGTGATTTTATAGGGTCTGAAGTTTGAAGAGTTTGGTTTAGTGCAAATAACATATCCTCTTCCAGAAAGCCGAGTTAATATTCTGCTTACTGTTTCTCTATATATCCCTAATTTCTGAGCCAGTGTTTTTGCCATCCATTCTCTTTCATTTAATTCTTTAAGGATAGTTATAGCCAACTTATTCCTTGCAAAAAATATTTCCTCATCTATATCCATAAAAGAAAGCGTAACCGCTTAAATTTAAGCAGGTGTGATAATGTGCGTAACTGATTGCGTAACCTTTAAAATGTGGCTAAACATTCGTTTATTAAGATGGCATCCCTTATTGAAGAACTCCCAAAAATCATAGAACGAGGTAAGAAAGAAGCACAGAAAATGTTAGATGGGCTTTCTGAAAAAAATAGAATAACTTTGCAAACTAATGAGCTTGTTCTTCCAACTAAATCAAAAGGAGGTTATTTTGGACAATCAGTTAAGGAGGATGTAAAACATGAATGGCTCAATCGAGTAATTTATGGAGATAATATCCTAACAATGCAAGCCCTTTTAGCTGGAGATCCTCAAACTGGAATGTCTTCAATGCGTGGAAAAATAGATCTAATTTATATTGATCCTCCTTTTGATAGTAAAGCAGATTACAGAACAAAGATACATCTTCCTGGAACGGATATTGAACAAAAACCAACAGTCATAGAACAATTTGCTTATTCTGATACTTGGAAAGACGGAACGGTTTCATATTTACAAATGATGGTTCCGAGATTAATTTTAATGAGGGAACTTTTAAGTGAACAAGGTTCAATTTATGTTCATATTGATTGGCATGCAGGGCATTATGTTAAAGTAATTATGGACGAGATTTTCGGAAAGGATAATTTTGTTAATGAAATAATTTGGAAAAAAACAAATAGTCCAAAAGCCCAATCAGATAGTTTTGGCAATCAACACGATACCATCTTTTTATATTCTAAAAATTTGACAAGAATATTTAATCAATCTTATAAAGAACCAGATGAAAACTACTTAAAATCTTTTATGTATGACGATAATGATGGAAAAGGAAAGTATCAGACCATTGCTTTATCAAACAAAACCTCTTTAGGAGGTTTTGGTAAAATGAAAGATTGGGAATGGAAAGGAGTTACTGCAAGGTGGATTTATTCTAAGGAAAAATTAGATGATTGGCATAATAAAAATTTAATTGTTAAGACTAAATCGGGATATAGAAAAAAATATTATTTAAATGAAAGTCCCGGACAAATACTTTCAGATTTATGGGTAGATAAAAGCACTTCTCCAATTCAGGGTTTATCGGATGAACAATTAAACTATGGAACTCAAAAGCCAGAAACTTTAATAACAAGAATAATTAAAGCATCAACAAATGAGAATTCGGTAGTAGTGGACTTTTTTGCTGGTTCTGGAACGACTGGAGCCGTAGCGGAAAAATTAGGGAGAAAATGGATTGTGTCCGATCTAGGGAAACCTGCTTGTATGATTATGAGAAAAAGATTAATTGATCAAGAATCAAAACCATTTCTATATCAATCAATAGGAGATTATCAAAAAGAACAGTTTGAAAAATCAGAATTTAAAACTATTGGAGATTTATCGCAAGTAATAGTAAATCTATTTGGGGCATTGCCATTTCCAGAAGAAAAAGGAATTCCTAGTAACCTAGGTTATATAAAAAATGGAAAAACTCTTGTTTATGTAGACTCTCCAACAAAGATGACTGGCTACAATTCATTAAAAAAGGCTCAAGAATGGAGAGGACAATTAGGTTATGATAAGGTCGTTGTTTTGGGTTGGAATTTTGTTGCGGAAATTAGTCAAGTATTGCCTAGATTTCAAGATGAACTAGATAATGAAAAACTAAAAATATTAGTTATACCTCATGACCTCTTAGAAAAATTAAGAAATAAAGTAAGTTATGATAATTTAATAAAATCTGGGAAAATAAAATTTTCTTCTTTACAATACCTAAAAATAAAGCCTATCAAGAAAAAAGAGTATAATAAAGAACAAGATGAAATTGAAATTGAACTAGATGATTATATTTTGCTTTCTCCAGATGTCTTGCCTTTAGACCAAGAAAACAAGGAAAAACTAGAAAAAGTAATTGAAGATGATCCTCTAGCTTTAATTGAATACTGGAGTATAGATCCTGATTATGATGGGGAAGTTTTTAGGAGTAAGTGGCAGGATTATCGGGAAAATACAGATAATGATGGAGATAAATTTAGAGTTATAAAAAAAGCAAAATTAATTGTTCCAAAAGTTAAAGGGAAAAGGAAAATTTGCGTTAAAGCCGTGGATGTTTTTGGTTTTGAAAGTGTTGCTGTTGAGGAGGTTAAATAATGGCATTTATTCTTGATAACACTTTCTCAATTTCTATTATTATCGCTTTAATTGGTGTAGCTATAACCTATTTTGGAAAGACTATACTAAAATCTAGAAGAGAACTTTGCAAAGATTGGACTTCTGAAGTTTTAGAGGGAATATTCTTTATTTTATGGTATTTTGTAATTCCAATTTTAATCTTGACAAATATAATTCAGAATATTGATAAAATTATTTTGTTCAGTTTTATTTTCATTAATTATATCTTGTTGGGCATTCAACTTTTGTTATTTTTAGTTGTAAATGCAGAACTTAACAAAAAGAATAAATTATTTTTTTATATGAATATTCTATTAATTTTGCTTTCATTTTCTATCAATTATTATTTTATTAATCATAATAACTTAATCAATATTTCTGTTTCTTTACTTTTATCTTTTCTAATTCTTACGCTTGTATCTGTAATTTATGGATTTAATATTAAAAAATCAGATTATAATAATCTGATTAAATCTTTAGATTATTCTCTAATTGAATTGGAAGATGGTCAGAAGATTAAGGGCAAGATAATAAAAATAGGAGATGAATTTATAGAGATTAAAAAAGATGGGGCTAAAGATGGAAAAACTATTCTTTTAAATAAGTCTAAAATAAATTCTATTGAAAATTAAAAATGCCAGCAAAAACAAAAACAGGAACAAGAGAAATACCTCTAGAGTTTGCTAAAGTAGTTACACAATTAGTAAATAAAGAACTAGAAGATGAAAGTTTATTTGAAAAGGTTTCTCCAATAACTAAAGATCTCCTTACTTTTTGGAATCCAAAGGGAGGATTTGCAGAAGTCAGAACTTGCCCCAATTTTCATAAAGGACAATGGCAAGCAATTCTGAATACAATTTATATTCATGAAGTTCTAAAAGTAAAGAATGTGCAAGAGATGTATAGTTCTATTTCTCCAGAGTTATTGACTGAAATGGACTTTTTTAGCTTGAAAAAAGAAAAGCATGAACATCCAAAATATTGCATAAAAATGGCTACAGGAACAGGTAAAACTTGGGTGATGCATGCTCTTTTAATTTGGCAATATCTTAATGCAAAGTATGAAGAAGAAAAATCTGGAAGATTCTCAAAAAACTTTTTATTGGTTGCTCCGGGTTTAATTGTTTATGAAAGATTATTAGACGCTTATTTAGGAAAGCAAAAAGAAGATCAAACAAGAGATTTTGAAACCTCTGATATTAAGAAATTTGAAGAATTATTCATTCCACCAAACTATCGACAAGAGATTTTAGGTTTTGTTCAGTCAAGTGTTGTTAAAAAAGAAGAAATTGGAAAAAGAGAAGATGGGATGATTGTTATTACAAATTGGCATGTTCTTTCTAAAGAAGTAGAAGAACCCGAATCAATTCAACCATTAGAATCACCAGATTTAATCGTTAAGAAACTTCTTCCAAAAACTCCTGGAACGACTGCAGGACATTCTTTAGATGTTTTAGATAATGAATATTTTAGAGGAAAACAACTAGAATTTTTAGCTAATCTTAAAGATTTAGTTATGATTAATGATGAAGCACATCATTTAGGTGGAGATGATTTAAAAATAGATTCAGAAGAAAAACAATGGCAAAATGCAGTTATAGAAATTTCAAAGAATAAAAAGGATAAATTTTTACAAGTGGATTTTTCAGCTACACCCTATACAGTTAAAGGAAGTGGGCAAAGCAGAACAAGGCATTTTTTCCCGCATATTATAACTAATTTTGAATTAAAGGATGCAATTCATTTAGGTTTGGTCAAAATTGTAAACATTGACAAAAGAAAAGGTGAGGGTGCAGAAGACTTAGATTTTAAAGCAGAAAGAGAAGATAAAAAAGTAAAGGCACTCTCTGGAGGTCAAAGAGTGATGCTCCGAGCGGGTTTATCAAAATTAAGAATTTTAGAAGAAGCATTTACTAAGTATGATGAAACCAAACATCCAAAGATGTTAATTGTTTGTGAAGATACCAATGTAGTGCCCTTTGTTAGAGATTTTCTAAGGCAAGAAGAGGGATTTGCAGAAGATGAACTTATGGAAATTCATTCAAATAAGAAAGGAGAAGTTACACAAGCAGAATGGGCGGATATTAAACAGAAATTGTTCAATATGGATAAAAACAAAAATCCAAAAGTTATTATTTCTGTTTTAATGTTAAGAGAAGGTTTTGATGTAAATAATATCTGTGTAATTGTTCCATTAAGGTCAAGTACTTCTTTTATTCTTTTAGAGCAAGTTATGGGCCGGGGTTTAAGATTAATGTGGCGAGGAAACCCCCAATATGATGAAATGAGAGAGAAGAATAGAATAAATCTTTTGAAAAAAAGAATAGAACCTGACAATTATATGGACTTATTGTATATTATTGAACACCCAGAATATGAAAAATTTTACGAATCCGAATTGTCTCCAGAAGACATTGCAGAAGTAAAGGAAGATTTAGATAAAGAAAGGGTTATGGGTGATTTAATAAATGTTAAACTAAAAGAAGATTATCCTGAGTATGATTTATTCTGGCCAATTATTATCCAAGATAAAGAAGAGGAATTAAAACCAATTGATTTAAATTTAGATAATCTTGACATCTATCCAATTCATTTAAGCGAATTAAAGAAACTTTTTGGCACAAAGGGGGATAAATTTATTAGTAAAGAATTAACAAAAGAAACTAAATTTGGAGAATATGAAGTTACTGCAGAAATATTCTCTGCAAAGAGTTATCAACAATTTATTCAAAAAATGGTTAATTCTGTTTCAGTTATCAGTGTTCAAACAGGAAAAAGAAAAGGTAGTGAGCAAAAGTTTCCAATTATGCAGATAAATACTGCTAGAATCGCTAAATTAACTGACGAATACATTAGACACAAATTGTTTAATGAAGAATTTGATCCTTTGGAAGGGAATAATTGGAGAATATTACTTTCAACTGGTGCCAAGATAATAGAACATATAAGGAAAAATATTTCTAAAGCGATTTATAATTTACAAAATAGCTTAGATGTTAAAGAAGCAAAAATAATTAAGAAGTACTTCTCAGAAATAAAAGAAATTAAGATGCGGGAAACTTATGCCTTAGAAGTCGCCAAAACAATTTATCCTAAATCTGCTTATCCATCTAATAAGGGTGGATTCGAGAAAGCATTTATTGAGTTTATTGATGCAGATTCCAAAGTTGAAAGATTCGTAAAGATAAGAGAATATGATTATCAATTTGCAAATATCATTTATGTTAGAGAAGATGGGCTTTTAGCACACTACTTTCCCGACTTTATTGTTATGATCGGACAAGATATTTATTTGGTAGAAACAAAAGCTGAAAGGGATATGAATAATTATAATGTTAAGCAAAAACAAAGAGCTACTATAGACTGGTGCAATAAAGTTAATGAGCTCTCAGAAGAAGATAGGATGGGCTGTAATTGGCATTATGCTTTACTTGGAGAAAAAACATTCTATTCTATGTCTGAAAAAGATGCAACAACTAAAGATATACTGGATTACGCAAAGATGACAAAGGCAAAAATTCTTGGAACTCTTGGAGATTATTTAGGACTTAAGGAGTATTAACATGCCCTTCAAATTATCCCCCTCAACATTGAACTTAATGCACGAATGTCCTAGATGCTTCTGGCTTTCCACTCATAAAGTTTGGACAAGACCAAATGGAATATTTCCTTCTTTGCCTTCAGGGATGGATGGGATTTTAAAAACACATTTTGATAAGTTTATGGAAAAAGGCAGACTTCCTCCAGAGCTATGCGATAACTCTGAATGTAAAAATCTTAAACTCTTTGATGATAAAGAGCTCCTTAAAGAATGGAGAAATTCAAGAAAGGGATTATGGTTTGAGGATAAAGAGGGTAATATTCTTCATGGGGGCATAGATAATTTAATGATAAATAAACAGAATAATAAAATTATCGTTCTTGATTACAAAACTCGAGGCTTTCCTTTAAAAGAAGATACTCATGAACATTATCAAGACCAACTTAACATTTATGCCTGGCTTCTTGAAAAGTTAGGACATAAGGTTGAGACCTTTGCATATCTTTTATTTTATCATCCTAAAGAAGTCCTTGAAACAGGTGAAGTTGTATTTAATACTGACTTAAAGAAAATGAAAATCTCTCCAGCAGATGCTGAGAAGCTTTTTAACAAAGCAATAAAAATGCTTAATACCGATTGCCCTAAAGGAAGCTGTGTTTGGTGTGAGAAGGTTTAGAAAATTAAGATGCCTTTGCTTTTGCCCTATCTAAAAACTCAATTATCTTTAATCTTACCTCATTTAAAATTTTGCTAAATGATGAGGGGCTTACTAAATAAGGAACACTCTTGTTTGGGTCGATATTCAAATTTTTGACCATTAATTCCATGGGCGGAGCATTCATTATAATCTTTTGTTCTTTAGAATATCTTTCTACCCATTCTTCTATTTGCCGTATGGATTGTGAAAAAAACATCGGAACATCAAATCTATCCATATGCCCATTTTTTAACATTATATTTAATTCAGCTTCTACTTTTCGATGTTTAAATTTTTCATCAGATTTCTTCATCTTCAATCCACTCTTTTTATAATCATCTTCTAAATGTTCTCTAAATCCATGTACTTCTTTTTCTAACCATTCCTCATCTTCTTGCATCTTTAATTCTTTTGCTAATCTTAAAGACATCTCAGCTATTGTAGAAACGGATTTATTTTCATCAAGATAATCTTCAATCTTTTTAATTTGTTTTTTTGACGTAGTTTTTTCTTCTATCGCTTCCTCAGAAAAAGCAATTTCCTTTTTACTTTCTTTTTTAAATGTCTCGATACTTGAGGAAGTAACATCTCCTCCAGCTTGGATTATTGGAGAATTAGGGGAATTTACTAGATTTATGTTTTGTTTATTATTTATTTTTATTAGGTATTTTCCAGCAACCCAAAAACCTATGATTGTTACAATTAGAGAAGCAATCTCTACTGAGTGTTCAATTAACCAGTTTTCAAAAGCCATAAAATTAAAAAACCCCTCATCTATTAAAGCTTTATGTTTGACAATAAGGGATTTTTTGTAGTTGCAGAAGCACTTGTAGCAATAGCGGGAGTTTTATTTTGGTTTAGTGAATCCTTTGCTCATGCAGTGGGGGTAATAGGTTTCTTTCCAAGATTTTTTGCAGGGATAATAAGTTTTATTATTGCGATTGTTTTGCATGCTGTAGCTACAAGATAAAATGAAAAAATCAAAACTTATTATTTTGTTAATTATTCTGACCATTGCTGGAATTATAGGGGAGTATCTTGTTGAACAACATATTGAAGATAATAAAAGACTTGCTCCAGAGATCAATGACACTTCTGAAATGAACAAATATTATGACCTTATTTTAGCCCCGTTTAAAGTCCCATTAATTGTTACAATAACCGAGTTAGTATATGAAATTTTAGTTATCTTAGGTTTGATAAATAAATGGGATTGGTTCGAAGACAAATTCGATTAATATGAAATCTTATTTTTTAGGTTTCATAGGTTTTGCATTAACTATTTTATTACTGGCTCTTGTTTCGAGATATCTATATTTAAGAAAAGAAAAAGCGGAAAAAAGTAAAATAATTATTCTCTCAATAATAGGAGTAATCTTAACTTTAAGCTATTTCTACATTGCAAAATATTTTCTTGGATTCAATACTGATGAAAAAGACTCTCTTATTTATACAATTTTATTTACTCTCTTAATTACGCCTTTCTTTGAAGAAGTAATCTATCGAAGATGGATACTCCAACATTACTTTAACCTTTCTAAACAGAGCATGAAGATGAAGTATTTTATTATTAGTTTATGGATTGGCTTGGCTTTTATACTACCTTCATTTATTTTTTATATACTTGGTTGGATTAGCGAATTTTCAATAAAAAGCTCTCTTATTATTTTGCTTTTTGCATCCTTGCCCATAATTATCATGTATTTGCTACAACAAACAAAATCCAGTTTTAACAAATTTGTAACTTTGTTTGTTATTCTAGTTTCTCAAGCATTTTTATTTACATTTGGACATGGAGTTTATGCTTCTAGAGCTCATATAGTAACAGGTTTACTTTACGGAATTTTATATTTATCCAGCAAAAGTATTATGCCTCCTTTAATCGCCCACTATACTTGGAATATCTTAATCTTTGTCCACTCTTGGTAAAAACGTCCGTTTTCCAGCCCATTATTTTTTACATCTCAGCTCGTCGGTTTGCTTTCTGTATTTACAGGAGGGGATTTTTTCTTGTATTTCTTTAACACCTTTTAAGATTTCATTAAGTTTCATTTCAAAAGAAGGATTAAGCAAGGTAAATCTTACAAAATCCGAGATTGACTTAAATCCCGAAGCATCAGTTAACATTTTTATTCTTTGCTTTTGGGTTTTAGTGAGCTTTACTAACAGCATCTCGTTTTCTTTCTCCCCTGGTCGCCTAAAATCGCTTATTCTTATATTTTCCATAGGATTCTGGCTAATGTATTTCTTTTATCGTTTGTTAGACTTTGATATGGGCTGTTAGAGCCCAATAAAACCTATTGACTGGCTTTACTTAACGGACTTCCTTGCCAAGAGTGCCAAAAGTGTAACGAAAAGCCGAACGGTTGCGGAGAGTATGTATATATTATTATTTAATATTATAATAATAGTAATACACCTAAAATGAAAGAATTTTTAGTTATTTTTTATTGATTTTGCTTAGCTTCTTGCAATTCTTTCATCTTTCTTTGAAGGTCTGCTATCAACAAAGCCCCTTCATCGGATTGCTGTTGTATTGTATCAAACTTTTCCATTAAAATTTGGTTTTGCTTTTCAGATTCAAGCAAACGCTTCTCCATTTCTGTTTTGGTTAGGTCTAAAAGCAAATCCTCTTCTGTAATTGTATCCTTCATGCCCAGAAGTTCGCTGTAATAATGAATCTTATCGCTTTTCTTCCAACCGAATCTATACTTTAAGGCATTTTCATTCTTATATCTTGGAAGCCAATAGCAACATGAACAATGCCTAAGGTCATACATCGTAAGATTAGAATATTTCTCTCCTGCAGGGCTTAACTCTTCCCCGAAAATTCTCTGCCCTAATCTTTTCAAATACTTGTTAGTTGAAGCAGGATCAATATCAAAAATATAGTCCTCTGCTTTTAATCCGTTATTTCTAATAAAATCTTTAAGCAACTCGGAAGAAAGCATTAACTTTATCCTTCTTCCAAAAGTTTTAGAAATTTCATCCCTAATGTTTAGCTCTTTGCAATCTTTGTTTAGATCTGAAACTTTAATATTGATTAGTTCAGAAGGAGCTCGCATTCCCGTATCCAGGAGAAACATAATAAGAACTTTGTATTCGTATTTACAATTATCACAAAGTTTCCTTATTTGTTCTTCAGTTAGATAAACCCATTCGGGCTTTTCTCGAGAGTTATCCAAGTCTGAAGTTATATCAATAATAGCATTCCCTTCTTTTCTGCTTGATTTAATATACCAATGCCAGAATGCTTTGAAAGTTTTAATAAAATCGACAAAGGACTTATAGTCCTTTCCATCAATCCTCTTTATTACTCCGTTTCTCATATCAGTAAAGAAAGAATGCAATTGCTCTTCTTTTATCTTAGTAATATCGTCTATATTGTAAATTTCCTTAAACTTTTTCATTAGATAAACAAGTCTTGTTCTTACAGAAATAAGCCTATTGAAACCTCGAGGTCCTTTCTTAGTTCCAAGAGTTATGTTTCTGCCGACTTCCATATCTCTTATGTAAGCAAGAATTAAATCAGAGTTCACCTTGCTAATTTCAGAAATTCCGTTTTCTTCAACTTTCTTTTTCCAAGAAATGAACCTTTCTTGGTTTTTGTAGGGGTCTCGCTTCATGTTTTTTTGAAGGCAGATTTCTTTAAATTCATCTGCCACCGATTTGGTGCGTCCCCACAAAATTCCAATTTGGGTTTATGCTCCTGCCGGGATTCGAACCCGGGTCTGCGCCGTTCTCCACTGCCTTAAGACATCAAGATTTGCTTTCGCAAATCTTGAGCGTTCAAGAACTTTTGGTTCTTGACGAAATTAAGGCATCGGTTCTAAACAAAAATGCCTGTCCTAGAGAGGACTGAGGTTATAGTCTCAACGACTGAACCTCGGCAATTTCTGTAAATCTTACGATTTTATCCTTGGATTTTTTGAATCCTTGGTTCGAGAGGGCACTGTCCTTGGCCTCTAGACTACAGGAGCATAGAACTTCTTTTAGAAAAAGAAGTTCTATGAGTCAAGAAAACTATATTGGCCAACTTTAAAAGTTTATCTGATTTTATTTGGCTTTATGAATTTTATACCCTTTTCTTACTTTTTGAGAAACAATAATCCCTATTTCATCACCTTTTTTGGCACTTTTAACAGACTTTCGGTCTATCTGCATACTTTCTACTTTCTGCTCAAATTCTGTTTCGCCGCCTGTAATTTTTATTTTGTCTCCCACCTTTAACGGCTTTGACAGCTTTATTGCTGCTGCATTTACATGATCAAAATAATTTGTAACTGTGCCTATTTCCATATTTATTATTAGTTGAAAGAGTATATAAATATTTTGCAGGATGAATCTTTATCTTTTTTATTTTTTGATTGTTTATTAACCTTATACTGAAAATAAATATTAACTGATATTTAAATGCATACTGGGATTTTGAGGTTTTATCGATGAGAAATGTAGTTTATTCAAAAAATATAGCTAGGAAAAAAGCAAGTAGGAAAGCAATAATAAATGCCATAATTGCCCTTATAATTTTTAATCTCCTTTGTTTTGGAGTTAATAATATTGGATTTGGATTGAACTTTTTCTCTAAAATATAACCTAAAATTAGCCCTATGGCTACCCCAATTAAAAGACCAATAGAACTATTATCAAAAGGCATACCTCCCAACAAACCAAACACAATTCCAAAACCTGCCCCGATTGACAGCCAGTGTCCTTCAGGGTACTTTTTTTGTTTTATCATCTTCCCCAACTCCATTTTGGTTTTTCACCTTCCCAAAAACCAAAAACGAATATAAGTGCAATCATCAGCAGGATGCCTATTAGCGCTGCACCAGGAGCGTCATCTGTCTCCCCGAGGTAGACGCCAGCTAGGGCAATAGTTATGCCGATGATCGCGACAAGCCAACCCTGCCAAGATACAGGAACCCATCCCCAACCGTATAATTTTCTTTTAAACCATAATCCTTTAGGATTATCTTTCATATACTCAATATAATTTTTCCAAGTGTATTTTCTCATTTTATTTCTTCTTCCTAAAATAATTCTGAATTAAATAACCTACAAAAGCAAATAATAATCCACTTATTAATAAAGTAATTATCATTATCCCAGCTATATCCTCTCCTGGATTAAGTTTAGACAATATAAATATTAAAAGAAGACCAACCATCACACCAAAAACGAAACCACTCATTGCGCCTTTATTTCTCATGGTTATCCAATACACAATAGCTAAAATGCCTGCAAAGATGAATCCAACAAATGGCTCGCCCTCTCCGTAAAAAATACTCCGAATACCTACAATTATAAAGAATATGAAAAAGCCTAAAAATATTACTTGAAGTAATCGATAATACTCCTTTTTTTGAAATGTTTCTTTTTTCATTTTTGTTTAAAATAATTTAGTGCAATATAAAATGCAATGAGATAAGTTAAGAAAAAGACCACTAACTGAAGATAATCAAAAGAACTATTTTGAAGGTATGTAATTATCCCAAAAAATAAAGTAGCAACTAAGGAGCTAATTAAAGCTATTAAGAAATTGTTTTTCATATACTATTTAATTAATGAACGTTTTTAAAACCTGCCTTGGATTAAATTATAAAAGAGAGCATTCTGCCCGACACTTATTCTCGCTCGAATTACCTCCCAATCCCCTAAGGTCTAATACCTCTTTGTATGCAGAATATCAGATAGCCCCACCAGTACTCGCAGAACTGCGTTCTGCGGTAACTTCAACACTTTCGTGATTGAAGTGATTCTTCCTGAGCGAAACATTGGATTTGGGAGTTTGGACGTCGGTAGTTTGGATATCCTTAAATCTGCCCTCTTTCAAATCATTTAAAGGGGTAGTTTTCGAACCAATTTCTTTCTTTTTTGATTTATTATTTTTTAACATTTTACAGCAAAATAAAAGCTTACTGATATTTAAATGCTCCCTGAAAATAAGAGAAATTATTCAACTTTTTCTAATAACCATTTCCAGAGGGGTTTAATAATTACTTTTTTATTTCCTTTTAATATAATTTCTTCTTCTTGGTCATAAGTTAAAATTAAGCCTTCTTTTAGTTTGAATTTATCCATTGCCACGGTTAAACCTTCAATTTCTCTTTCTTTGTTGTCTCTTGTTAACTCATAACAGCATTGAATAGCTTGAGTAATTTTAGCTCCTTCTTTAATTACAAAATCGCATTCTTTTTTATCTGAATAATAGTATATCTCTTTTCTCTTTCTTTTTAATTCTATAAAAGCAATGTTCTCAAGAAGTTTTCCATTATCTGGAGTCATTCTAAAACCAAGATGTTTTGCTAAGCCGTTATCAATGCAATAAACTTTTTTATTATAATACACTTGCTTTCTTAGTGAATAGTCAAACTTTGGAACTAAGAAAATAAGAAAACTATTCTCTAAATAATCAAAATAATCTTTTACAGTTGTTGAACTCCCAAGGGCAAGAGTTTTCTTTATTGAATTAAAGCTTATTTCCTTAGAAATATTGTTAATTGCAAGATTAACTAACTCCTTTAAACTTTTTTCATTAGGTATTTTATATCTTACTAAAATATCTCTGTAAATTATATTCTCATAAAGAGTTTTTAAATAATCTGTATTTAGCTCTTTTAAGTATTCAGGAAATCCTCCATTAATGAAATAGTCTGAAAAATTCTTTTTTATTCTTGCTCGTGATGCAGTAAGAAATAGGGATTTTTCATCGAGTTCAAACTTCTTTAAAGATAGGAACTCTTTGAATGAAAAAGGAAACATATGCAACATTAGATATCTCCCCGTAAGATGGGTTCCAAGTTCCTTACTTAACATTGAAGCATTTGAACCAGTTATAAACACTTTTCTCTTTTCATCATGCAACCTTCTAACAAATCTTTCCCACATAGAAATGTTCTGTATTTCATCAAAATAAAATATTTTCTTCTCCCCGTATAATTCTATAAATAATTCCTCTAATACCTTGAAGTCCTCAATTTTAAAATTAATTAATCGCTCATCATCAAAGTTCAGGTAATATCCTGAATGTTTTTTTCTTATCTGAAATAACAATGTAGACTTCCCGCATCTTCTTATTCCCGAGATTATAATTATAGAATCATTTTTAATATAAGATTCAACCTTAGAAAATAGCTCTCTATCTATTAAGTTCTCTTGTTCTTGTCTGTTATTTTGGTCCACTATTATTTCTTTTAATTCTGTTCTGTTCATTGCTTTATCATGCTTATTGCCTTTATAAACATTTCTATTACTAATGGAGATATAAGGTACTTAATTCCCATTATGGATGGAATATAAGTTTAAGTTCTTTTGGCTAGATAATTTATAATGCAAAAAAGTGTCTAAATTTGTGCATTATGGTGTATTTATCATAACCTGTGAAATGGTACTCTCCGAACCTATTTTACGCATTTTTATTTTATTGTTTTTTAGCATTTTACAGAGAAATAAAAGCTTACTGATATTTAAATGTTTACTGAGAAATTGGTATTTTATCGTTGGTAAGTTTATATTTTATCGCTGTTGCATTTATCACAAATACCCTTAACTTCTAATTGAAAACTTCTAATTGAACCGGGTATTTTCTCTTTAACTTTTTTAAGAAAGTCTATATTATCTATCTCAAAATGAATTATCTTTCCTGTTTTTTCACAAGTAAAATGGCAGTGGCTTTTCTTTTCTTTAGAATACAATGTTTTTCTATCGCAGATGTAAGAATAGAGCTTATTTTCTTTTTTTAGGTTATTCAAAAATCTGTAAATTGTGGCTATTCCTATTCTATTATCTTCTTTCTTTACTATAGAATATACTTCATCTGCTGTAAAAAAAGAATAAATTAAATTAATTGTTTGTTCTATTAGTTCTTTTTGCTTGGTGTTTCTTGATTTTCTTTTCATTTTTCTTATTGATAATGTAAATCAATAACGTTTATAAGTGTATCTTTTTATTATTTTTTATGTCATTATCTATTTGGTTGTATTCGTTAGTGAGCGTATTTTTAGTAAGTTTAATTGCTCTTGTTGGAATTATGGCTCTTTCAATTAGGGCAGACAAATTAAAGAAATTTTTAATATATATGGTTAGCTTTTCCGCAGGAGCTTTATTGGGTGATGCATTTATCCATTTACTTCCAGAGTTAGCCGAAGAAGGACTAACATTAAACTATTCTTTAACCATTTTATTTGGAGTATTATTATTCTTTTCATTAGAAAAAGTTGTTCATTGGAGACATTGCCATATGCCTATCACTAAAACTCACATTCATCCATTTGCCTATATGAATTTAATTGGAGATTCGTTGCACAATTTTATTGATGGATTAATTGTAGCTGGAAGTTACTTAATTAGCATACCTGCTGGAATTGCAACAACTATCGCAGTTATATTTCATGAAATACCTCAGGAGATAGGTGACTTTGGAGTTTTAGTTCATGGAGGATTTACAAAAGGAAAAGCAATATCCCTAAACTTTATTACAGCTTTAACTGCCGTTCTTGGGGCTGTTTTTGCTTTAGTATTAAATAATTATGTGGCTCATGTTGAAGGATATCTAATATCTCTGGCTATTGGTGGATTTTTGTATATTGCTGGAAGCGATTTAATCCCAGAATTACATAAGGAAACAAAAATTTCTGTTTCATTAATCCAAATATTAACATTTATATTAGGGATTATCGTTATGATGGCTTTGTTGTTATTGGAATGAACTTTCAGGTTCTGTATTTATTCCCGCAAGAATTACCTCCCAATCCCCTAAGGTCTAATACCTCTTTGTATGCAGAATATCAGATAGCCCCACCAGTACTCGCAGAACTGCGTTCTGCGGTAACTTCAACACTTTC
>Ga0209541_10007682_pt1 | contig 18042 bp, 11 predicted proteins | sample RifCSPlowO2_01_FD_184027 | JGI IMG/M metagenome (GOLD analysis project Ga0209541, IMG submission 184027) | Groundwater microbial communities from Rifle, Colorado - Rifle CSP2_plank lowO2_0.1 (SPAdes) (version 2) | ecosystem: Environmental > Aquatic > Deep subsurface > Groundwater | place... | reverse complement strand
TAAAATGGTTAAAATAACAACTGATCCAAAAGTATACGCAGTTGGAATGAATGGAACGCTCCGCTGGGTAAAATCAGAGGCATTGGCCAAAGCATTATATGGCGATATGTGGAACAAACAAATTGACGATGTTCCAGATGCATTTTTCGTGAACTATACTATTGGTTCAGAAATTTCCGATGCTTCACAATTTGACAAGGTGGCACAAGCAACTGCGGCAACAAGCATTAATGCCGACAAAGGATTGGGCGGAGGCGGAGGTCCAACAGTAAGCGGTTCAACTTTGACCGTTTCATTGGCTGCCGATACCCCTGCGGCAGGCATAGTTGTGCAGAGTGCGGCACGCGTGCCTTTCACAAAGATTAATTTAACCGCGTCATCCGATGGAGATGTTACCGTTGACACATGGTTAATTGAGAGAGCTGGTCTTGCGCAAGATGCAGGATTTGCGAGCATTGACATTGTTGATGGCGATTCCAATCTCCCAATTGGAGATGTTGCCAAGAACTTTACATCAGAGCACACAGCGAATTTTACTGAAGATATTGTTGTAAAAGCCGGCACCACCAAAACAGTGTGGCTTGTTGGCAATATGGCGGCAGCTTTAACAAACTATGCCGGTGAAACGCCAGCATTAGGATTAAAAGCTCTTACCCTAAAGGGTGGCGCAACGGTTATTGGCACATTGCCAGTAGTTGGTAACTACCAGACATTGAATAACACTATCTCTATCGGTACGGCCACTATTCAGCGAGGCGCGTACACCAACGCGACTAACACCGCGCTGGAAGTAGGCAAGCTTAATTACACCTTCTTCTCATTCCAGATTCAGGCCGGTTCAGTTGAAGAAGTTCAATTCAGCCAGATAAAGATCTATCAACAGGGAAGCGCGAGCATGAAAGATGATTTAGCAAACCTTAAACTGTATAGGGATAGTACAGAAATCGCAACCGGATCTGCAAACGGAATCTACGCGACCTTTAACTTCCCAACCGTCACCCTAACTAAGGGACAAACGGTACAGTTCCAGGTGAAGGCAGATCTCGTTTCCGGATCGGCGCGAACAATAGACATTGGAATCTACAGAACCACTGATTTATTGGTAAAGGGTACAACATACGGCTACAATATTACGCCGACATATAGCGGTACTGGCGCTGGATCGACCAATCCGGTACTCTCTGACAACACATTTACTATTTCTCAAGGAACCTTGAGAGTTGGCAGATCAAATGTTGTAGGAGCAACAAACATTACCATTGGATCAGATCAGACTATCGGAGCGTTTGAATTTGAGGCAAAGGGCGAGTCTATTACCGTTACGGCATTGACTCTTACTATTACTTCTACCGTCGCAGCAACAGCTGGCGCTGGAGTTAATGGATTTAGATCCGTGAGGTTGGTTGATGAGAACGGCACTTCTGTTGCCGGACCATCTGATACCGCGAGTGGCGGAGTCAGTGTTGCCTTTACCAATAGCTTCACGATTCCGACTGGCATGCACATCTATAAAGTAGTGGGTAATCTTGATACGAGCGCAGGATGGCTAACGAACGACACCATACTTGCCGCCCTTACTCCGTCTAGCAATATTACTGCGCGGGGCGACGTGACAAACTTGACGATTTCAGCTACGCCGTCAGCAAGCGTATCAACAGCAACCCAGACAATCAAGACAGCGAATATGACCGTTTCTAAGAATTCTGATCCAGCAAACAAGTCGGTCATAACCAACGCGACCAATGTGCTCGCGGGAAGCTGGACATTTGATGCCACGAATTCGGGCGAAGACATCAGGCTGACATCGCTTGCTGTAAGAGCTTCATCCACAGGCAAATTGAATAATTTGACATTGAAAGATGGCGCAACCACTCTTCAGCCTATAAACGCCGCGCCTACGGCAGGAGCTAATGAAACTTCGACTTTCGCGTTCAGCGATCCTTTGATTATTAAGAAAGGCACATCAAAGGTCGTCAACCTTTATGTTGACATTGGTTCTAACACTAACGCAGGAGAGGTAGACGCGTATGGAATTACTACGGGCGCCGGAGTTGTCGCTTATGGCGTTACAACTGGCAATAGCGCGACCATAACAGCGGTTGCTAATAATGGCGCTCTCTTGACTATAGCGGCATCAGGCACATTAACGATTGACCTTGACTCTTCGGTGTTGCCAGCACGGCTTGTTGTAGGCGGCGCATCTATGGTGCCAATGACAGCAGCCAGATTAAAAGCAACAAATGAAGATATAGATATCACCCAGCTTATTGCAAGAGTAGCCGATGGAGCGCTTACGGGAACGGGCGCAGGAAGTTTTGACCAAATTTCCAAGCTCTATCTCAAGCTTGACGGCAATGTGGTAGGAAATTCTGCCGGTTATTCAGTGGGTCAAGCGACCCTCACCATTACTCTTGGAAGAGGCGATTTGACTATTCCACAGGGTACGATTGGAAAGAAATTAGAAGTTCTTGCCGATATCGTGCAGATTGGAACCAACCAGCCGGGAACAGATAATGCCGACATCTTAGTAGGACTTAATGGCAGAATGGCAATTGTTGCTACTGGCAATGGATCAAACGCAACAGTGTCAACCGCCAACAAAACCTACAATGACTCAACGGGAACGGCAGTTATTCTCCATAAGTCAGTTCCGCAGATAGTTATGGTGACTCCCGCGTCTAAGCTTTCCGCATCAGCAGTGATACATGAAGCGAAGATTACGGCAGTCGGAGGCAGTATCGGTATCTTCCGAATGGCCTACGTAACAACGACTTCCGCGTCTGTTAACTTGACGAATGGTTTCACAAAACTTGTATCATGCGGAGGCGGTTGTGGTGGAGTTGGCGACGGAAGCCAACTTTCCGCAACCCAGGCTTTGGGAACAGACCTTATAGCCGGAGTTAAGACATGGAACCTGACAATTAGTTCAGCGCAGGCGCATGGCAAGGACTTATTGAGCATTGCCAGCGGCGCTACCGCTATAATTGACTTTTTTGCCACTGTCACGCAGACATCTAATGCTGATACCGTGTCAACGAGCTTGCTTGGCGATACCGCATCTACTATGACTGATAACTTGACAGGCGGCGCAACAGCCATGTTTACTCTTAACAACCAAGGCGACTTTGTCTGGTCAGATTTCAGGAATACTGAAGTCACCTCATCGGGCGGTCTTACAAGTCTCCAGTGGTTTAACGGTTATCTTGTTTCAGGATTGGGTTTGACAGCAACAACCACAGCAGTAACGGTTGGTGAGTAATCTCTCTCGCACGTCTTGAAGATATGCGAAAAAAAGCAAAGAGCCCCCCAAGGGGGCTCTTGCTTTTTGTCTAAAAAATTTATATAATAAAAAGAGTTTTTTGTTTTTTTTCGTCATTGCGATCCGCCAGCTGGTTAGAAAAGTAATCCCTCGACACAGTACAACTGGACAGGGGATCCCTCGGCAGGGTTCGGGATGACCGTGGCGGTCAGATTGCCGCGTCACTACGCCATCGCTTCGTTCCTCGCAATGACCAAGATGTATTTGTCATTGCGAGCCCGGCGAAGTCGTGCCCTAGGCTCGCCTCGATTCAGCGAAGCGGGCAGATCCGCCTGGGGCGGACAATCTACGCCTATATCGCCACGCTTCGTTGCACGGAGTTTATCCCGATGAATATCGGGACTCGCAATGACCACAAGAGAAGACGGAAGCTTAATACATATACAATGAATTCAGGAATAAAAAAAATCATACTCATTATAGCGATTGCGCTTAGTAGCGTAATTATTATTTTAGGCGTGCTTGCGTACTATCAAAAACAAGGTCTTGTACACGTATTTCCAAACCAAGAAGACCGTGCAATAAAAAAAGCCCTTGAAATAGATGAATCAAAATTCGTACCGCCCCAAGGCACAAGCCAAGAGGTATTTCAGGGAAAGATTCAAGAGCTTCGTGATCAAAAAAAAATCGTTTTGCAAGATACGAAGAGTTCTCCGGCATGGTTTACGTTCGGCAAAACCAAGGAGTTTCTCAATGATCATGAGGGGGCTGTTTTAGCATGGGAAATAGCTTTTAAAATACAGCAATACAACTTTGTTACCGCAATGAACCTTGCTAACAATTATCAATATTTTATAAAAGATTATCCAAAAGCGGAGTTGTATTATAATAAAGCCCTGGAATTGCGGCCTGATTTTACCTCCGCGTACGAGGGGCTTATGGATCTTTATCGCTACAACTGGAAAGAAAAAAATAGCGAGTATGAATCCTTGGTGCTTAAGGCGATTGAAAAGGATTCTGCGAATACCGTGGCATATACAATACATCTTGTTGAATTTTTTGCATCGGAAAAAACTCAAAATATTATTAAGGCGAAGGAATATTTGTCGCAAATCAGAAAACTCAAGCAGGAAGAGGCGGATAGGCTTTTAGGAGAGTATCCGATCTTGCAATAATTTTCAATTTTCAATTTCTAATTTTTATTGAATTTTTAATGATTAAATTTTCAAAACTTTTAAAAATTAAAAATTGATTTATTGATTAGAAATTAAAAATTAAGAATTAAAAATTTTGAATACTGATAGCGGTTGTGTTTGTGATTAAAAAAATTGTCGCACGATAGATCGCCTTGCAATTTAAGCATAAAATTTACTATGCAAAAAACATTTGAAAAATTTTGTTTAGGGGTGTTGTATTTCGGGCTGGCATTGACCTTGTTTGTTCCGCTTGTTTTAGACAATACGTTTTTCTTCCCCTTTGTTCAGCCGAAAATAGTTTCTTTTAGAATAATAATAGAGGTACTCATTACTTTCTATCTCGGCTTATGCGTTATTAATAAAGAGTATGTGCCAAAAAGGAATTTTATTTTAATGGCGCTTGCCTTATTTATTGCGTGGAGCTTTGCGCCTTCAATTTTTGGAATAGATTTTTCTTTGAGTTTTTGGGGTGATATGGAGCGCGGCGAGGGCATAATTTCTTGGCTTCATTTTTTGGCCTATTTTATAATGCTTTCAAGTGTTATTAAAACTGAAAAGATTTGGCATATTCTTTTTGACATATCATTGGGCGTTACTATCTTTGTTTCCTTGCTTGCGGTGGGGCAGATATTTCATTTTGATATTTTTTATAATACAACCGGCGAGCGCATTTCGTCTACTATCGGCAATGCCGCTTTTTTTGCGGCATTTTTAATACTCCAGCTTGGATTGGCGCTTTACTTGCTCATAAAAAGAAAACAAAATTTTTTTAAGATATATTATTTCTTAGCAGCTTTTTTATTTTTATATGTAATATTTAATACGCAGACTCGAGGAGCTGTTTTGGGCTTGGTGGCCGGTTTCATCGTTTCCATAATAATTTTATTATTATCTAAAACCAATAATTTAAAACAAAGAATCATTGCTTCGTCGGCTCTTCTCGCGTTAATAGTTTTTTCAGGCATTGCGTATACGTACAGGGAGAGTGAGTTTATAAAAAGTACTCCGTTGTATCGAGTACTTTCAATTTCTCTTGAAGAAAAAACAGCCCAGACGCGCCTTGCTACATGGAATGCCGCTTGGGTTGGCTGGAAGGAAAAATTCGTCACTGGATATGGTATGGAAAACTTTGGATATGTTTTTAATAAATATTTTCCGCCAACAATATATGAGGATGAGGGGTCGCAGGTATGGTTTGATCGCGCGCATAATTTTATTTTAGACAGGGGAGTGACAACCGGAATAGTAGGATTGTTTTTATATTTAAGTTTTATATCTTATCCAATATATTTTTTCGCGAGATACTTTATGAAAAATGAAGAAGAAAAAAATATATCGATTTTATTTATTGGGCTTATCGTCGCATTTGTCGTGCAAAATCTTTTTATTTTTGAAAATGCCGTTAATTATTTTACACTATTTTTTTTGTATAGTTTTTTTGCCTTCCTTATCGCTCGGCGCAAAGCTACGAGTATTTCGAAAAATATCAAAACGCTTGACTTTGCGCTTAAAGTTATTTTCGCTATTTATATTATTGCCATATGGCCGATTATGAACACCACGAATATCAAACCAACATATGCGGGGAAACTGGTGGCAAGCGCGCTTGACGCGGACCCTAACAAATATTCATTTTTTGATATTGTAAAAGTATTTAAGACAGTTTTTGAGGTTAGAACATACGGCGCGCCTGAATTCCAGTTGAAATTCATAGAATTCGTGGATAATAATTTGGCCAACGCCGGTCAAGTTGTCCCGGATGTGTTGCCGATTCTTGAATACACGGACAATCAAACAGCAGAGCTTTTGGCGGCAAAACCCAATGATGTCAAGTATTATCTCCTTACAATGAGGCATTTTAACTATACATTTGCCTCAATCTCTGAAAAAAAATTTGAAAGGCTCAATCGCGCATTAACTTTTTTTCCAATAATGCAAAAGCTTTCTCCAACTCGGCCGCATGTCTATCAGGAAGCAGGATATTCGCATCTTTATAAATTTAGAAATTTTAAAGAAGACAATGATTTGGAAAATGCCGCGAAAGAATACGATCAAGCTGAAAAATTATTTCAGGAGGCAGTTGGCCTTAATCCAAAAGTAGTTGAGTCTCATATAAATCTTATTATGCTCTATCTCAATAGGGGCGCAGAAGACAACAATAAAATACAAAATGAAGTAGAAGCTATGGACTCGAGTGGCGCTGCGTTTAGAACGTATGATTATTTAAAGAATCTAATTTCGCTTTCAAGGAATAACGAAAGTTTTTTATGGATTGAGAAATTCAGCAAGATGCTTACGGAAATATATCCACAAGATGACCAAGTGTGGATTGATATAGCTCTTGCGCAGGCATATCAAGGCAAAAATGATGAAGCGATTGAGACCGCGAAGAAGGTAATTGAATACGGTGGTGAGGGCAAGAAAGATCAGGTTGATCAATTTATAAAAGAAGTAAGAGCGGGAAAATATAAGCCTACGATAAAGAAAAAGTGAATTTTATTATAGTAAACTCCCCCGTAGGCCGCCAATAAGCTGACAATGTATCTCTCATAATCTCTCCTCCCTTGATGGGAGGGTAAAATCAGTGATAATTTTTCCCTTCACCCCATCCCTCTCCCCATTCGGGCCAGAGTTTAGGGTAGAAGACTACCTTGGGGAGAGGGAGATTTAACTCTATGATTTTCAAGCCTGAAAAACTGAAAAATATTTTTAATCAAAACAAAGCAATATTTTTTATTGTAGCGCTCGGCGTTTTTCTTATTTTTTTTAGGCTCAATCGAGCCGATACGCTTAATGACGGATCTCATTATTCCATGAGAGCGCTCGCGTACCTTGACTATATCGGGCCGAATCTTCAGACGGCTCCCATACAGTGGTTTGGCAGCGTGCCGTGGTGGGGGAATCTTTCATTCCATGACGCGCCACCTCTGGTATTTTTGATCCAACATATATTTTTTAAAATTTTTGGAGAAAATATTATTGCTCTGCGCCTGCCTTTTGCCTTATCAGGAGTAGGTGTTTTGATTTTCGTATATTTAATAACTAAAAAATTATTTGGAAAACAAACAGCCGTGCTGTCGTCCTTAGCCCTTGCTGTTTCAACTTTTTTTTTATGGTCTTTTAGGACGGCGTACCTGGAGGGCGTGGAAACGTTTTTTATGGTTGCGGCGGTGTATTTTTTTATCAAGAGCTTGGAAAAAGAAAAATTTTGGCTACACACGGGAATTTTTTTGGCATTTGCTTTACTTTCAAAATATACTTCTTTCTTCCTTATTCCATTTGTAATACTGTATACATTTATACGGCGCAAAGATTCTTTTACAAAAAAGAAATTTTGGGCAGGAGCGTTGCTTTTCTTATTGCTCTTGTCACCCGTTATCATATATAATGTCATGATGTATAAAACGAGAGGGCATTATGACGCGCAGGCTTCAAAACTTTTTCCCTCTATGTTTGAGGCGGCAAAAAAGGATTGGCCGGTTCTTTTCGATTCAAATAAAAAAGTAGTATCGCCAATTTTTCATTATATAAATATGTGGCGAGAATTGCAGGGATACCATTCTTACGCTTACGGCCTTATTTTAGTATTTTCCGCGGTTTTTGTTTTTGTGAGTTGGATTATGAACATGAGAAAAAAAATTGGCGAGGATAAGCATTTTTTGCCAATTCTTTTGCTTTCTTTTTCTTTGGTATTCGTTTCATTGCCCCCTCAAAGGAGGTATCTCCCCATACTTACGCCGTTTGTATCAATAGTTATTGGATTTAGCGTTGTTAATCTTTTTGAAGCATTTTCTGGGAAAAAAAATATTCAGAAAATTTTAGCAATTATTTTTTCGGTTATTTTTTTCATCGAATTGGCATTTAGCATCAACACAAATCTTATTTCTCATCCTGTGAGCAAAAAGCCAAAATTTTATTCTTCGATGGGAGAGAAAAGCATGGGATTCAATCAGCTTGAAGATTATTTAAAGACGACATGGAAAGAAAATTCTTTGTATATTCCTTATGTCCGTAAGCCAAAAAATGCCAATGATTTTATACTCTATTGGGAGGACTTGAAGGATAATAATTTGTATATATTTGATGGTGATATGGATTGGTTTGGAAGAATATGGTATTTTAATCGATTTTTTAATTATCATAAAATAAATTTCGCGTCCGAAAGTGAAATAGAAACGATGGTAGGATCAGATAAAGATTTATTTGATATTTTGAGAAAAGTTGTTGGTGTCCATTATGTATATTATATTACGATCGCAGATAATTCAATGAAACACAAAACGGAGTATGCAAATTTACTGGAAAAGAATTTTATCCATAATATAGAAAAACTCCAACACGGAGAGAAAATTCAGATTGTGAATGATTATAAAGAAAATGCGTTTATTGTATATAAACTTAGACTGAATTAAGGATATGCTTAGCGCTGGACAATGTAAATATGCAAGAAATATTTTTTTGAAGAAAAAATGGTTTTTTTCAATATTATTTTTGTCATCCATTTTAATATTTATGAGATTGACCCGGGCAGATATGCAAACCGACGGAGCATTTTATTCAATGTGGTCGGTTGGATGGGTTGATTTTCTTTATTCGCAGAAACAGACAACGCCGATTCAGTGGTTTGGGTATATTCCATGGTGGGGGAATCTTTCGTTTCACGCGCATCCTCCGTTTGTTTTTTTAATACAGCATATTTTTTTTAAGATTTTTGGCGAAAGTGTGTTTATCGCGCGATTGCCCTTTGCGTTGGCAGGCGTTGGCTCATTGATTGTACTGTATTATATTGTAAGAAAATTATATGACGAACCAAGGGCGCTCCTCTCCATGTTTTTATTGGGAATAAACACTTTTTTCACATGGAGCGCGAGAATTACATATCTTGAGGCAATTGAAACTTTTTTTATACTTTTATCTTTTTTTATTTTTTTGCGATTTATGGAAGATGCCAAGTTTTATTTTTTCTTTGGAATCTCGCTTGGGCTCACCATCCTTACAAAATACACGTCTTTTTTTATAATCCCGGTTTTTATTGTTTATTTTTTCGTGAATAAAGAGAATGTTGAGAGCTTTAAAGATTCAATAAAAAAATTTATTTTATCTTTTTTGCTTGCGTTCATAATTTTTTCTCCGGTAATTTTATACAATATAATGATGCTTATGGAACGAGGCCATCCAGACGTTCAGTTTTCAAGCGTTCTTCCTATGTTTTCAGAGGCGGCAAAAAAAGATTGGCCTATTCTCTTTCAAGACAAGAAGAGTCCAAAGTATCTGTCAAATTTTTTCGGATTTTTCTTTGGAGGCTTAAAGGGATCTCTTTCGCCAACAATGTTTTGGGCAATTTTATTATCCTGCGTATGGATTTTCATTAAATTTTTATTTAAAAAAAAGAAAAATCAAGACCCCCTTCTTATTTTTTCTTTGATTTTTTTGATGATTTTATTTACTCTTATAGCTCCGACACAGCGTTATTTTCCTATTGTATTGCCATTCGTGGTTATGGTATTGGGCATTAGTATCTGTGATATGTACGATTATTTCAAAAAAAATAATTTGAGAAGCTTTATATTTATTTTTAAGATTTTTATTTTTTGCTTGATATCTTATGAATTTATTTTTAATATAAATACGAATATCGCGAAACAAGCTCGAGGAAAAGAGAGTGTCGCATTTTCCTCGATACGCCTTGAAAATCTCGGATTTCAACAAGTTGAAGAATACCTTTCGAGTTTTTGGAAGAATCAAAAAACGTATTTTCGAAAAGCACGGTCATCGGAGAGCTTCCAGCAATTTGCGATTACGAATGAAAAAATAAAAGGTAATAATATATTTTTTTTTCAGGAAGGGCTTGAATGGTATGCCACAACATGGTATTTTTTAAGAAACCATCTTTATCATAATGTGCAAATCTCAACCGAAATGAATTTTGCGCAGGCAAAAATAGAAGAAAAAAAATGGTTTTCATATTTGCGCAAGAGCGGAGTTCAAAATATTTTTTATGTTACAGGCGAGGATGATTCCGTTTTTTTAGATCCTAGCAAGATTGAGCTGGAACAGAAAAGAATCTCCGACTTTTTAAAAAAAGAATTCATCGCACTGGGTCGTGAAAATAATAATTTAGAAATCCAAGACATTTATAACGACAAAAATAAGCTTGCTTTTAAGATTTATAAACTTTATTTGCAATAGATATGCAGTTTAAGAAAATTTCAATTATCATGCCGGCATTTAATGAAGCAAGAACTATTAAAAAATCGATAGAAGAGGTTTTAGCTTCGGACACCATGGGCTTGGAAAAGGAAATTATCATAGTGGATGACGGATCAACGGATAATACAAGAAATATCTTATCGAGTCTTCATGGGTGCAAAATAATTCGCCATGAAAAAAATCTTGGTAAAGGAGCGGCGGTTAAAACGGGCTTTCAAAATGCCACAGGAGATATTGTTATAATTCAAGATGCCGATTTGGAGTATAGCCCTTCTGAATATAAGAAACTCATCGAGACGCTTATGGATAATTCGTGCGATGTTGTCTATGGGTCGCGCATGTTAGGAAAAAATCCCATTGGATATTGGTATATGTATTTTGGAAATTACGCGATTTCTCTTGCAACTCGAATTCTATACGGAGCCAAGATAACCGATGTTGAGACATGTTACAAGCTTTTTTTAAAAAAAGTTGTGGATGAGCTGGATATACAATCCCGTGGCTTTGAAATTGAGCCTGAAATTACTGCAAAAATATTAAAAAAAGGGTTTCTTGTAAAAGAAATCCCCATACAATATTCTCCCAGAAAATATAATGAAGGAAAAAAAATTAAGTGGCATGACGGGGTTAGGGCTTTATGGATTTTGGTGTATTACAGATTTTTTTCAAAATAAATTTTGCTTGTAGCCTTGAGCATTTGATCTAATGTAAAGTTTTCATCAAGTATTTTTTTTCCTTTTTCAACATACTCTTTCCCTGCTGTCTCAGAAGCCATTAATTGCAAGCAATTATCGGCGAGCGCTCTTGGATCCATCGGCTCTACGAGCAGGCCGCTTTTTTTATTCTTAATAATTTCCGGAATTCCTCCAACATTTGTTGAAACAATGGGCACAAGGGCGGCATACGCTTCGAGAATTGAATAAGGAAAACCTTCTTTGACCGAAGAGCACATATATATGTCAAAACATTTGAGGTAAACATACGCGTCTTGAATTCTGCCAGGCAGTATGACGAATGCCTTTAGATTATTTTCTAATATTTGTTTTTCAAGATTTTGGCGCAATTCTCCCTCGCCTATGATTATAAAAATAACATTATTTTTTTTCTTTTTTATCTGTGAGGCTGCCTGGAGAAAATACGAAAGTCCTTTTGTCTCATAAAAATTTGCTATGGTTCCGATAACAGTATGTGTTGACGGAAAGGGAATTATATTTTGAAAGAATTTTTTTGCCTCATTTTTTTCAATAAAACGAAGCGGCGCGCTGTTTATGCCATTATGGATAGTGACAAATTTTTTCTCCGAAGCTATTCTGTGCTGAATGCCATTTTTTTTATCAAAGTCCGATACGCAAATAATGGCATCCTTGAATATTCCGGAAATTTTTTCAGCAAAGAGATAGAATTGTTTTTTCCAGAAAGGCTGGGGCTCTAAAAATACAAAGCCGTGTACGGTATACACTATTTTTTTTACTCCCGCGCACTTAGCGGCAACTGCGCCGATCACTCCTGCCTTGGAAGAATTAAGATGCACAATGTCCGGTTTTTCTTTTTTTAAGAAAGCAAAAATCTCAAAAAATACTTTTATATCTTTTGCCGGGTTGATTTGGCGCACAAGATTTGTAAAAACATGGGTGTGGATATCTTTTTCTTTTAGAGATTTTATAAGTGGGCCATCTTGCCCAGATGCGACTTTTATGGCATAATTTTGTGAATAAAAAAAAGTTGCCAAATCATTAACATATCTTTGTGCGCCCCCCATTTCAGATTGTGTGATAATATATATTATTTTGCTCATTTTAGCCATATAGTATCTTTGACTTTTGATAAAAAGTTATATATAATCATAATATATTAAGCCATTTTAAGCAAGAATATTAAGATTTTTTATGAAAAAATCCATAGGAATTATCGGTGGAGGGGTGGTTGGATCGGCGGTTAAAAATTTTTATCCAGACGCAAAGGTGTTTGATAAGTTCAAAGATTTTGATTCTTTAGAATACGTGATGCAGAAAGATTATATATTTGTCTGTGTTCCAACGCCATTTAATAATGGATTTGACTCCTCAATCATCAATGAAGTTTTTAAAAAATTATCAGGCCTGAAAGATAAGGCGGTTATTATCAAATCAACGATAATTCCCGGAACATCCGAACGACTCCAAAAAGAATATCCGGATCTAAGAGTTCTTTTTAATCCGGAATTTTTAGACAGCAGTAAGGCGAACAAAGATTTTTCCCACCCAGATAAGCAGATTTTGGGGTATACGCCAAAAAGTAAGGATATTGCAAAAGATGTAATGTCTATCCTTCCCCGAGCGCCATATGAAAACATAATGCCCGCGACAGAGGCCGAGATCCTCAAGTATATGGTAAATACGTACTACGCGACAAAAGTTATTTTTGCAAATCAGATCTACGACATATGTGAAAAGCTTGGAGTGGATTATGATATTGTAAGAGAGGGGTTTGAGCATGATAGGAGAGTGGCGCCCGGGAATTTTGATGTTTGGCATGGAGGGTCTCGCGGGTTTGACGGGAAGTGCCTTCCAAAGGACCTTGCTTCGTTTATCAGGTACGGCGAAAATATCGGGGTAGATTTGGCGCTCTTGCAAGAAGTTCAAAAAATAAATAAACAATTGCTTGAAAATAAAAAGCCGCCAAAAAAGTAATTCTTATGAATTTTTTTATTACAGGAGGAGCGGGATTCATAGGAAGCCACCTCATTAAAGAGTTGCTTGAGAAGAATCATCGCATTATTTGTTTTGATGATTTTAATGATTATTACAGCCCCGTTACAAAGAGAAACAATATACAAGGGCACGCGAATAATTCAAATTTTAATCTCATAGAGGGAGATGTTCGGGATAGCGCGTTGTTGGAAAATATTTTTTTAAAAAATAATTTTGATTGCGTCGTGCATCTTGCCGCCCGAGCGGGAGTGAGGCCGTCTATTTATTATCCAAAGCTTTATGCCGATGTCAATATACTCGGCACTTTGAATATCTTAGAATGCGCAAAAAAATATAAAGTAAAAAAATGCATATTCGCATCTTCTTCTTCGGTGTATGGGAATAATAAGAAGGTGCCTTTTTTAGAGATTGATCCTGTTGATTTTCCGATTTCTCCTTATGCGGCAACAAAAAGGGCGGGAGAGCTCCTGTGCTATAATTACCACCACCTATATGGAATTTCTATCGCCTGTTTGAGGTTTTTTACGGTGTATGGCCCGCGCCAGCGTCCCGAGATGGCAATACATTCCTTTATTCGCTCAATCGCGCGTGATGATACAATTATAATGTATGGCGACGGCCTTACAAGCAGGGATTATACATATGTAGACGATATCGTATCGGGAATTTTTCTATCTATAGAAAAAGAATTTGAGTTTGAAATTTTTAACATGGGAAATTCATATCCGGTGCCACTCATTGATCTTATCCGCATGATTGAAAAATATTCAGGAAAGTCCGCAAAAATTGAAAAAAAACCTCTCCAGCCGGGCGATGTAGAAAAAACGTACGCAGGAATTGAAAAAGCAAAAAATTTATTAGGATGGAAACCGGAAGTAGGTATTGACGATGGCATACAGAGAACGGTTGAATGGTACAGAGAAATTTCTAATATCTAATATCTAATTTCTAATATCTAATGAAAGTTCTTATTTTTTCTCTCACATATCATCCCTTTATAGGGGGCGCCGAGGTGGCTGTAAAAGAAATTACCGATAGAATATCGGATATTTCTTTTGATATGGTGACGGTTAACTTAGATGGAAAGCAGAAGGTAGAAGAAAAAATTGGAAATGTGAATGTATATAGAGTAGGAAACAGCAAGAAGAGCAAATATTTTTTTCCTTGGCAGGCATTTACGTTCGCGGAAAAACTCCATGCTCAAAATTCGTATGATGCCGTTTGGTCTATTATGGCGAATCAAGCAGGGCTCGCGGCGTTATTTTTTAAAAAGAAAAATCCAAAAATACCTTTTTTATTAACGCTACAAGAAGGGGATTCGGAGCTTGATATTTGGTTGAGAACTTTTTATATGAGGTCTCTTTATAAAAGTATTTACAGGCGCGCCGATCACATTCAGGCAATATCAAATTTTTTAGCAGACAGAGCGAGAAGCTTGGGAGCGAAATGTGCCGTGGAAGTAGTGCCGAATGGCATAGATAATGAAAAAGTTTTACGAGCGCGGCAGTCCCAATATCAAAAATCCGATAAATTTATTATTACTTCTTCTCGATTAGTAAAAAAGAATGGCGTTGATATTATAATTAAAGCTTTGGCGCTTCTTAGTGACAAAGAAATAAGATTGAATATTTTGGGAGATGGCATACTTAGAAAAGAATTGGAAGAATTAGTAAAAAATTTAAAACTTGAAAATCGTGTAAAATTTTTTGGTCAGGTTGCGGATTTTGAAGTTTATGCTCAAACAAACGCAACCAAAATTTTTGTCCGTCCTTCAAGATCCGAGGGTTTAGGAAGCGCTTTTTTAGAAGCAATGTCTATTGGCGTACCAGTAATAGGAACTCCAGTTGGCGGCATCCCGGATTTTTTAAAAGATGGGGAAACGGGTTTATTTTGCAAGGCAGATGATCCGAAAGATTTAGCGGAGAAAATTGAATTACTTTTGAAAGATGAAAATCTTTATAATAAAATATCTTATAACGGAAGACAGCTTGCCATAGAAAAATATCAATGGTTTCGAATTGCGAGCCGTATGGAAAATATTTTTCAGGAAATTACTAAAAAATTTTAAAAATTGAAAGCGTGGAATAATTATTTGTCATTCCCCCGAAAGCTTTCGGGGGGATGACAAATTGATATGTTTTGATAATTATTCAATGGTTTAAGTTTATGAAAATGCATGCATGGGACAAATTTTTTCAGGAAAAAGTGACAAAGATTTTGACTGAAAAAAAGAAAGTCATTGATATCGGCGGCGGTCTGCGTGCGCTTAGGGAGAGGGGAAACAGGTATTCGGAAGAAAGATCGTGGATAGCTTCGATGATTGAGAGCATAGATTATAAAATACTTGATCCTGTTTCCGATTACCACCCGGATATAGTCGGCGATATACACGCCTTGCCATTTCAGGATAACGAATGCGAAGCGATTTTTTGCATCGCGGTATTGGAGCACGTTGAAAATCCCATTAAGGCATGCGAAGAACTCTATCGCGTATTGTCGCATGGGGGCTACTGCTTTGTGTATGTGCCATTCTTGTATTACTATCACGCGCATAAAGGATATTATAAGGATTATTGGAGGTTTACCAAAGACACAATTGATATATTGTTTAAAAAATTTTCACATAAAGAGGTCCATAATGTCAGGGGAGCGCTTTCAACATGGCTTCATATTAGCCCGCTTGGAAAAAGCAAAACGCTCGTAAAAATTTTTAATTATCTTGACGGTGTTTTTCATAAGGATAAGAGCAATCAGACAAGCGGTTATTACATTTTTTTAAAAAAATGAGAACTTACGCACTTAACCCCCCCCCTCATGAGGGGGAGATAGGGGGGGGGTCTGAGAAACGCTTACTGTTATTACACACGACTAAGACCTCCCCTAACCCCTCCTCATGAGGAGGGGGAATGACCCAACGGCTAGTATTAAAGATAATGCAATTCAATGGAAAATAAGAAAAAAATTTTAATCGCCGCAGAAATTTTTCCTCCAGACATAGGCGGTCCGGCGACATATTCTTATGATCTCGCGCACGAGCTTGCGCGCCGAGGATTTACTATTGGAGTTGTATGCTACGGTGAAGGTTCGGGTTCGGTAAGCGGTTTTAATATCTATAAGATTTCCAGAAATCAAAATATTTTTTCTCGATACATAAAATATATTTTTGCGCTTTATAAGTATTCGAAGGATTTTGATATTATATATGCACAAGGGCCCATAGCCTCTGGGATTCCGGCATATATTATTAATAATATATTTAAGAAAAAATATATTGTGAAGGTGGTTGGCGATTATGCTTGGGAAAAAGCAATGAATTCAGGCAAGACAAAATTTACCATCGATGAATTTCAAAACGAAAAGTCTAAGGGAGTCATAAAGGTTTTGAGATACCTTGAAGCCCTTGTGTGCAAAAATGCTATCAAGGTTATCGCCCCAAGCAGGTATTTAAAGAAGATTGTGGAAGGATGGGGCATTACCGGAGAGAATATTGAAGTTATTTATAATGCTTTTGGCATACCGCATAGGGAGGAAAAACTGGAAAAAAATAAAAATCTTATTCTTTCGGTTGGACGGCTTGTTCCATGGAAAGGATTTTCCCTTCTTATAGAAATTATGCCGGAGCTCTTAAAGTTTAATAAAAATTTTAAGCTTATGATATTTGGTTTTGGGCCGGAACTTTTGAAGCTGCAGAATATGATTCACGAAATGAAGCTTGGGGAGCATATTTCCATTTCGTGCGTTAAACATGACAAGGTTATTGAGCTTATGTCTTGTGGCGGGATATTTGTTTTAAATACTGGATATGAAGGATTATCACATACCCTGCTTGACGCGCTTGCGTCCAAAATTCCAGTTATAACAACGAATATCGGGGGCAACCCGGAAATAATTCGAGATTCTTATAATGGGCTGTTAGTGGAATATAATAATAAAGCTCAAATAATAGAAGCAATAAAGAAGATATTCACTCATATTGATTTGCAGAAGAAATTTAGTGATAATTCAAACAAGACACTACGGCAGTTTTCTTTTGAAATAATGATACAAAAAACAATTAATCTTTTGGAAACCCTATGAATATCCTCATGATAAGCCTTGACAAAGGGCTCTTGGGCAAAGGCCAGCTTGGCGATGTCGTTGAGCGGCATATTGAATATGGAAAGAACGTTGAGTCGCTTGATATTATTGTGTTCGCGAAACATGGGCATGAAAATTTTACGCTTTCCACAAATGTAAAAGCGTATCCGACCAATTCGCGAAAAAAGTTTTTTTATCCATTTGACGCTCTGCGCATAGCGAAAACCTTATTTCAGAAAAAGAAATACGACCTTATCGTGACTCAAGACCCATTTTTAACGGGATTTGTCGGATACAAGCTCAAGAAAAATTTTGGAGCTAAATTGCTCGTGCATATGCATGGTGATTTTTTTAATAATCCAAGTTTTTTAAAAGAGAATTGGAAAAATTATTTTTTCTTGCCGCTTGCGAAAAAAATAATTTTCAAAGCCGACGGCATACGATCAATGAGCGAGGGAATAAAAGAAAAACTTATTTCATTCGGTGTTTCGGAAAAGATTATACGGATAATATCAACGCCAGTTGATATTCAAAAATTTCAAAATCTTAATCCCGCGCGCGTCAACGCCATAAAGCAAGAATTTAATAACAAAAAGATCGTCTTATTTTC
>Ga0209541_10007681_pt1 | contig 18045 bp, 21 predicted proteins | sample RifCSPlowO2_01_FD_184027 | JGI IMG/M metagenome (GOLD analysis project Ga0209541, IMG submission 184027) | Groundwater microbial communities from Rifle, Colorado - Rifle CSP2_plank lowO2_0.1 (SPAdes) (version 2) | ecosystem: Environmental > Aquatic > Deep subsurface > Groundwater | place... | reverse complement strand
TCGGTCAAGGTTGTTTTTACCCTTTCTCTTAATTCGCGAATATCTGTCGGGTACCGAGCCTGGCTAGTGATTAATATTCTAATCATCTTATAATATATCGTGCTCACATTTTAGCTTCGCAAGGTGAGACCTTATGAGGCTATGTTTGGAACATGCGTAATTTAACCAGCCGATAGTTTTGCTCTGACTAGCTCTGAGGTAAGCTTACCGTCTGCTTGTCCTTTAACTTTAGCCATAACTACACTCATTACCTTTCCAAAATCGCTCATCGAGCGTGCGCCGCTTTCCTCAATCGTTTTATTAACTATATCGCTCAATTCACTTTCTCCTATCTGTTCTGGCAGGAATTCTTTCAGGATTTCTCCCTCTGCCCTTTCTTTTTCTGCCGATTCGATCCTTCCTGCTTTTTCATAAGCCTCCACGGCTTCTTCTCTTTGCTTTAATTGTCTTTTGATAATCACTACCTCGTCGTCGTTAGAGAGTTGTGATTGTTTAGCTATTTCTTCGTTGTGAAGCGCGCTTGCCAGAAGTCTTAAGGTTGAAACACGCACTGAATTCCCGGATTTAAGGGATTCTATAATTTGCTTTGACAGTTCATCTTTCAACATCTAACCTCTAATCTCCAGTCTCTAACCTCTAGCCCCTAATTAAATCTTCCCGCCCAGTTCTGCAACTTGTTTTGCTTTGTTGCGGATTTTGGAAGCTTGTGCCTCTAGCTGGGCATCGTCTGCCTTCTCTGCGTCATGCGAAGACATGAATCCGGGATATTGGTCAAAAAACGTTTTTAATGGGCTTTTGATCGGCTGCCAGGTTTCTAAATTGCCGGTTCCATGCATAGGAAATAACTTCGCGTGCAAATGGTTAACCCCAAACCCTTCATACATCAATCCGGTACGACCCACGTCTTCAAAAGCCAAATCCAAAAGCTCTCCGACTTTTTTCGCGGCAAGCGTCAATTTAGTCAAAATTTCGTCAGAGTTGGCAAAAGCATAGCTTGGGTGATGCACTTTTGTAATTACCACAGAAAACCCGGGGGTGTTGGGAAATATGCTTAAGAAAGCCAGATGTTCATTGTCTTCCCAAATTTTGTGTACAGGCGCCTCGCCTTTTACAATTTTGCAAAAAACACAGTCTTCAGCTTTTTCCGCAGGCTGAGTTTGGGCAGTCGGTGGCGGTACAACAGGTGTTGGCGCCTGTGGTTGGACAATAGTAGGCTCTTGCGGTTGATCAGCCATTCGGCTCAGTATAAAACGAAGCACTCTTCAAAACAAGAGGTTAGACTTTTTCGGGTACAAAATGTTTTAGCTCTGTCCCAAACTTAATTGTATCCTCAACTCTGTAACCATTAATTCTATTTTCACACTCACAAGGCCTGAAAGTTATTGTGTGGGAAAGATGAGGGTCTTGGACAAATATGCCATCCCTTCTAACGCACAAGATATATTCAATTTCACTGGTACACGCGTCAGAGTGGTACACTAATTCATGAATAGTTCTATCGTTTTCGACTATGTGTATTCTATTAATTCTTGCGTGTTTCTCTCTTTCCTCACCTATTTTAACTGATAACGCCTTGGTCGTTAAAATACCCAACCTTTCCAAAGGTTTTCGTAACATTTCAACTGAGATTCCTGCCATATTCAAATTTTACTCATGTTTCAATCAATGTCAAATTCCTTATGTGTAAAGCTGTTCCACACCGGGTGTGGTACACGTTGGCACCTCGGGATCAAACGAGTTTCATTAAAGCCTTGGCGAGTTTTGCCGGGTCGTGACGCAATAACTCCCCCCGCTGGGTAAACCCTCCGCGCACGACTTTTACCCCCAAATCCCTCATGCCCTCCAAGTCATCTTTAAACGGTTTTGAAGAGTGCCTCAGATACCAAGCTAGTGTTTGGACGTCTTCCGGAAATTTAGTGTTAATAACAACATGCGAAATTTTATTACCGGCCTTTTGCAAATACTGCCGTATAATCCGTATGAAATCAGAGGCGGTAAAGTTATCCGTCTCCCCGGGCTTGGTCATCAAGTTTACAATTAAAGCAACTTTTGCGCATGAGGCGGCAATTGCCTCGTTTACTCCGTCAACGAGCAGGTTTGGGATAATACTGGTGTATAAATCTCCAGGCCCCAGAATTATAAGATCGGCTTTTTTTATCGCTTCAGAGGCCTCTTTAAAAACTTTTGCCCCAGGACGGAGATAAACCTTTTTAATCGGCACTTCGGAAAACTCTTTACCCTGCCACCTAAGATCAATTTTTGTTTCACCGACAATCTTTTTGCCATTCTCAAGCTCAGCAACAAGAGTTGTTTTGTCCAGCGTTACAGGACAGACGTTACCCGAAACAGCCAAAATTTTCCCTGCCTCTTTAATGGCTAAATCTTCCCGGCCGGTAATTTGGGTTAAAGCGGCCAATAACAAGTTGCCAACTGCATGCCCGCCTAAGGATCCTTTAGAGTGGAAGCGGAAATCAAAGAGCGTTTCCAGCGTTTTCTCGGCTAAAGGCAGGTTTGACAAAGCGCTCAGAGCACGCCTGACATCCCCGGGGGGCAAAATACTAAATTCCCGCCTGAGTTTTCCGGTTGACCCACCCGAATCCGACATGGTTACGACCGCCGAAAGGTCAACTGGATATTTTTTCAAACCTACAAGCACTTGGTAAGTTCCCGTCCCTCCGCCAATAACTACAACACGCTTCTTTAGCATTGATTTCCTCAAATTGTCCCCCACTTGACTCTGCTTGTCAAATTCTACTATGGGTGTATAATTGGCTTCAAAATGTTATACTTGGTGTGTGAATGAAACTTCCAGAAACTGGTGGAACTCAGTAAAGTTAAGCCGCAGAACCGTCCTTGTCGCGTCGGGGGCGATTACTTCTGCGCTTTTTGCCTGCAGACAAAATAGACCAAACCCGGAATGCTACCCTGCGGTTGAAACACCAGGATATGTTACCCTTCATGGTCTTGAAAGCATTGCAGTCTCAAAAAACTTAACTTTTGTAAATCACGATACAAATAATTCAATATCGGTTGATCCTAATAAGCTCCAGGAATTTGTCAATTCTCCTCATTTAGGGGCTTTTAATTTACCTGAAAACGTTGTCTTTCTTGTGCATTTTGTTCCAACAAGTTTAATGACAAAAGAATCGCAAGACCGGGCAAATCAAAAATATATAAATGTAGCTTTTGATATTACCCTCTTAAGAGAAAGAATGAGGGAACTGGAAAAACAAAACAAAAAATTACCCTCACAAAGACCTTTCAATATCCTCATCTCAATCCCTGACGGAATAAAAAAAGTGAAAGATAGATTCGCTTCCGAAAATCAGGAAAAAGAAAGTTGTCAATTTCAACTTCTGCTTGACGCCTATCTATCTTTGACGGTATTCGGTTCTATTGCACGTACTATGTCCAGGGGATATGCAGATATTCAGTCGGGCAAATTAAAAATTCTTACTGACTTTGAAGATAGATATAAACCTATCAGAGTACGGCTTAACAATGAATTTCTCTCGAACCTATTAAAATGAGTATAAAGGAACAAGCAAGAATAATTACAAGACGAAAAACTCTTGTTCTTTTCGGGCTTGCTACAGCATCTGCTGCTTTGTCTTGCGCCGTGTCTGAATCTAACCCCACTACAGAAGAAAGATTTACTCTTGAATCCAATCAAGCAAAAAATTATAAAAAGAGACTTTACTTATATAATGACTACCCGAATTCAACTTTAAATATGAGCACAAAATTTATAGAAGAATTATTTTCTTCCCCAGATGGCGTACAAATACCAGATGGTAGTGCAATCGCAGTACTTTTTTCCAAAAAACACCCAACAGTACAAGTAACAAATAGCTATTTATTAGAATTTACCCAACTCTGGAGAGAACATTTAGCCAAAGATCACGGAACAATTCCAGCAAAAACAAGCGTTATCGTCTTATACCCAGAACAATATATAGCATACGACAAGAATGGAATTGTCGACTTTGCAACCCACAAAAATCTTTCTTTAGCTTTTGTAAGTAATGTCAAAAGAGTGGCAGATAAACTTATGAATAGGCCTCAAGAAGGCGAATTACAAGCTAATTTAAAAAACAAAACATCCAAACAGGAACCTGTTAGAATTCAGCTTCGTTAAAGTTTAATACATTCCCTATGTGCCAACGTATTCCACACCGGGTGTGGAATAGCTTTGCACCTAAGGATTTTTCTTCAATAATTCTACTGTCTGAAGCTAAAAAAGGCAAGTTTAATAACTCTGGCCGAAGAGCCAGCGGTGTGAAGCTTTATTACCACAGCCAACACATTTACCCTCAGTTTCTACCTCTTCATCAAATGTTAGGACTCGCACCGTAGCCTTTGTTTCCTCTTTTATCTTTGCTTCGCAACCAGCATCTTCACACCAATAAGCTTTAATAAACCCTCGCACGGTTCCCATAATCTCTTTAAACTCATCATACGTCCCCACCTCGCGTGTATTGGCAAGAGTCCAATCTTTGTGAGCCTGTAAAAGATCTTTTTGCATTGTATCTAAAAGTTTCTCAACTTCCAGTGCCAATTCACTAATTTTAAAATTATGGACATCCCGGGTCTCTGGCCAGCGAATTACAATTTTCACCGTCTCAGACTCTATCTCTGTCATACCTATTTCGATGCGCAAGGGGATGCCTTGCAAATCTGCCTCATTAAATTTCCAACCAGGGGAATTTTCCGTGCTATCCACTTTAACCCGTAGGCCGGAAGTTTCTAAAACTTCAAAGGCACGTTGCGTTAATTGCCCAATTTTTTCGTGATCGCCGTCTTTACCATGAATAGGAACAATCACTACCTGGTACGGTGCAACCGCAGGAGGCAAGACAAGTCCGTTGTCGTCACCATGGGCGAGAATTAACGCTCCAATCGAACGTGTGGAAAGTCCCCATGAAGTTTGCCAGACGTATTGATTCTCGGAATTTTGGTCTTGGAATTTAATATTAAAAGCCTTGGCAAAGTTTTGGCCTAAATCGTGGGACGTACAGCTTTGCACAATCTTCCCGTCGGGCATTAAGGCTTCATAGGTGTAGGTAACAGCGGCCCCGGCAAACCTTTCAGATTCAGACTTGCGGCCAGCATATCCAAACAAAGCCAACTGGTTTTGGTAAGTATCTACGTATGCATCAAGGGCTTTTTTGGCCATATCGATCGCGTCATCGTGTGTTGCATGCGCCGTGTGCCCTTCCTGCCATAGAAACTCTGTCCCCCGCAAAAATAAATAAGGGCGTTTTTCCCACCTGACAACGTTATTCCATTGGTTAATTTTTAAAGGGAGATCACGGTACGAAGAAATCCAACGGGAATACGCGTCATACATAATCGTTTCTGAAGTAGGACGCACAACCAAGGGTTCTGCCAGTTCTTCTCCACCACCGTGAGTTACAACTGCAAGCTCGGGTGAAAAACCCTCAACGTGTGATTTTTCTTTTTGTAAAAGAGAATTTGGGATAAACAAGGGAAAATAGGCATTGTCCACACCGAAGCTTTTGATCTTAGTATCCAAATAACGCTGGATTCCTTCCCAAATCGCGTATCCATAGGGACGGATAATTATCGTTCCGCGCGCAGGCCCGTGCTCTGCCAGTTTTGCTGCCAAAACAACATCGTTATACCAACTTGAAACATCTTGAGACTTTTTGGTTATATTGTCTGCCATTACTTAATATTACCCCCTAACGGTACATCTTTGAAAGGGCGCAAGATAATCCAGTTGCTCGCGTCGCTTGTGCCGTCTGCCACCCCTAAGGTTAAAACTTCTTAAGGTGAATGGCCCGATTTGTTTCGGTTCAAAATTAATAACACACTACAAGCTTATTTAGCAAATCCTCTTTTGTCCGCCTTCAATTCGAATTGACAATCCGGGATTGGAAAGCTAAAACTTAGAAGCAATAGCGCCGATTGTCAAATGTCAGGCGTGGATATATTGGGAAGGCTGTCTCTTTAGAGATCCAGGGTCATAAGGTGAAGGTCTCTGTTCATGACGAGGAGTAGGGCCAGTTATTACAAGCTCGGCTCTGGCTCTTTCTATATCCGCCATTGTAATATACTCCCCATTATCGGGAGATATATATCCTACCAGTGGTTCTACTTGTACAAATTTTTCTTTTTTATGCATTGCTGTTTTAGCCAAACATAAGCGAAGCTTGTTTTATGCTTTGCTTCGCGACGCAAAAATAAACCTCTAAACCAATCCCGAGGTAATTTGTGAATCGATATATAGCTTACTCCTCAAAAATACGCTCTGTCAAGCCATGAGCGAAGTCGAAGGGCCAACCCCGCTCAGCAGGGTCAATCCTTAAAAATTAAATCCGCCGGAGAGAAGACGGTTGATGTCCCCTAGTGTGATTAAGAAAATTAAAGCCAAAAGGATTATCATCCCCACTCTGTGGGCGTATTTTTCAAAGGTGGGCAAAACCCGTCTGCCAAAAAGCGCTTCTACTCCGATAAACAACAGCCTTCCTCCGTCAAGCGCCGGAATCGGCAGGATATTTAACACGGCAAGGTTGACTGAAAGTATGGCAATAAAAGAAAGTAGGGCCAAAATTCCCTGCCCGGCGGCGATTTCTGTAATTTGGTAAATTCCAATTGGCCCGGCAAGGCCTTCAGGCGCTTTTCCGCCAAAAACTTTCGCTAATGAATCGGTTATTCCCAAAACTGTGGCTTTCACCCAAAAAGTTGCTTGTTTAAAGCCTTCAAAAAGTGAAACAAAGGGTCTTTCGACTAAAGGCGGATTGTAAATTTCGCTCGAGGTTATGCCAACCCCCAATGCCCCTTGTCCTTGCGGCGGATTTTCCCTCGGAGTTACCTTAAGTTTAACTTCTTCCGATCCACGGCGAACCACGAGCTCAGTTTCTTTACCCCGCCTGTTATTTACAGACTCGATAAACTCTTTTGTCTGGACTACATTTTGTCCTGCAACCGCCACAACTGTGTCGTCTGTCAAAAGTCCAGCTTGAGAAGCTGGAGAGTTTTCAGAAACGCTTAGCACCTTAACATGCCCCAAATCGCGGGGAACGCCGACAAACCAGGTAATTGCCGCAAAAGCAAACACTGCAAGGAGAAAATTCATCAATACTCCTGAAACAACAATTGCTGTCCTTGCCAACCTACCTTTATGGTAATAAGCTTGGGTTTTATCGGCTTCTACTGAATGTTCTTCGCCGTAAAGCCTGACAAATCCGCCTATAGGAAGAGCGTTGATCGAATAAACCGTGTCTCCTCTTTTTCGCGACCAGATACGGGGCGGAAAACCCAAACCAAACTCTTCGACTTTAACTCCAGAGCGGCGCGCCGCGATAAAATGCCCGAGTTCGTGGACAAAAATTAAAATTGACAAAACTATTAGAAAAATTAAAGGAGTCATCATGAAAAAATTATCAATTTATATCTTTAGCAATTCTTGCTCTTTGGCTTTTCCAATTTGTTCAATTTGCTCAATATGTTGGTCTGTTAATTCCTGTACCTGCTTTTCCCGCCTGATTTTTTCATCTTCTGAGACTGTTTTATCTGCATTAGCCTTTTTTATTTCGTGGTTTGCATCTTGCCGTGCTTGGCGCACCATCACGCGTCCGCTCTCAAGTTTCTGATGTAATAGTTTGACGTATTTTTCGCGGTCTTCAGTCGTCATTGGCGGTAAATTAATGCGGATAATTTCGCCTGAGATAACCGGACTCAAACCGGTATTTGCCGCCTCAATCCCCTTGCGGATTTCGCCAACGACCTGCTTATCCCAAGGGATGATAATTAGGGTTTGCGGATCAGGAGCGGTAATTGAAGCAAGTTCCAGAATACGCAGTTTTGAGACTCCTCCGTAGGCGTCAACCATAATATCTTCAACCAAAGAAGGCGTCGCCCGACCGGTTCTTATCGTGCCGATATCTTGGCGCACCAATTCCAAAACCTGCTGCATTCTCTCTTTTATCTGATTTTCATCCATTAGGGGTAATTAATTATACCTGTACGGGTGTAGAATTAGAAGAAGGATCTTGGAGACGCATATCTGCAAATTGTGACGCCCATTGAATTCTATCTTTAAACGATAATGCTCCATATGGCTTTAGTGTTCCGTCTAGTTCGTATCTTTTTTGAAGATCCCACAACTCATTTTCGTACGAAATTTGAAGTGTAATGCCTTTCTCCGAAGATACTACAAAAATTTGCTTTGCGGATTTTGGCCGATCCGAACCCATATGGCTCTTTGGCCAAAACAGCTCAACCCAAGCCTGTTCATCATCAGACCCGCTATGAGATGAGGCAATTAAATCACCCTCAATTTCCAATATTACCTCGTTAATTTTGGGGTCAGCCAGTGCCCTTTCAAACCTCAAACTAGGTTTTTCTGGTTTATTCCTAAACACATCACCCAACCAACCCATATTAATTACTAATATAACACACCTGTCAAGTGGAAAAAATAGCTTTGTTTATTACACTTTGAAGTGTTTGAATTCAAGAAGCTGGCAGTTTTCGCCGGTTTTGGCCACAACTTCCTTAATTAAAACCTCTATAGTTTTTTGCGGATCACGGATATAGTCTTGTTTTAAGAATTCTTCTTTGTTTTCCGGCTTCATTGATGCCGCCTGCATTGCTAATTCGCGTCCCAACAGTTGAAACTCATCGGTTTTTGCCACAAAGTCGGTCTCACACCCCAAGGTAATCATTGCCCCTACCGTTCCCGAGTGATGAACGTATGAAAAAACTCTGCCTGCTTTTATTTCGCGGGAAGCCTTTTTATCAGCGCGTGCAAAGCCTGATTTTTTTAAAAGTTCGCGGGCTTTAGGCTCGTCCCCTTTTGCCTCTTCAAGCGCAGTCTTAATGTCGTTTATACCTGCCCCTGTCTCTGTGCGTAACTTTTTGATAAGATCAATGTTTGCTTTAGTCATAATTTTTAATTTTTAAACATTTAGATTTCATTTCAAATTTTAAATTTCAAATTAATAATTAGCTTTTTGCTTCAGCTTTAGCCTTCTTTTTTTTCTCTTTCTCTGTCTCTATCTCAATCTTTTTCTGCCCTTCTTTCACAGCCTCGGTAATCGCATTAACAAGCAAGGTAATACTTTTGACCGCGTCGTCATTTGCCGGAATTGGATAATCGATAACCTGCGGATCTCCATTTGTATCAACCACTCCCACAACCGGAATTCCTACTTTGTTTGCCTCGCGAACCGCTGTCGCTTCTTCGTGGGTATCAAGTACAAATAGCATGTCCGGAAGAGTATTTAGACTAGATACTCCCCCAAGCATTCTCTCGAGACTGGCGATCTCACGGTCAAGGAGCAAACGCTCGTGTTTGGTGTATTCATCAAACTCGCCAGAATCTCGGGATTTCTTAAGATCCTGGAGCTTGCGCAAAGAACGCTTTATTTGATCAAAGTTGGTTAACATTCCACCTAACCAACGGGTTGCAACAAACGGCATGCCAACGCTTTGGGCGGCTTGGGTAACAATATCCTTTGCCTGGCGCTTTGTAGCTACAAAAAGAATAACTTGCCCTTCTGAAACAGATTTTTTAACCGCTTCGCAGGCTTCCTCCAACCCTGCTTTAGTTTTAGTCAGGTCAAAAACATGCACCCCGTCGTGCTGGGCATAAATATAAGGCGCCATTTTCGGATTCCAGCGGCGGACTTGGTGACCAAAATGGCTTCCTGCTTCCAAGAGTTGTTCTAGTGTTACTTGCATGATTTATTTTTGGTTCCTTTTTGCCTCCATTCGTCCTGGGGATTAACAGATTGCTCTGCAGGAACCATTACAGGCCGAATGTGTGTAAACATAAGTATTTTAGCAAACCGGCGGACAGAAAGCAAAATTACCTTGGGGTACGACCGTTTTGCCGCAAGGCCTGAAGAACAGAAGCGGCTTCAATCCGCAACCCTCCAACACCTTTAACAAGCACCTTTTCTTGGCAATTATCACAAAAACGTGTTTTATTCCCGGTATCCTTCGGGACAATAGGTACAACCACTAATCCCTGACAACGTGGGCTTGCGGGCTCACAATATTCCCCACAACTATGTTTAACAGCAAGAAGAAAACTACCGTCAGCCCAAGATGCCAAAACCTGCGGTGTATCGTTGTCAGGGGTGTATATATCGGGAGCAAGAGAAAGAGGTTTGGGAAGAATTGCTTCTTTGCCGCCCGGAGTCATTCTAAAATTAACTTTAACATGAGTGCAACAGCCCCTGTCAAGACTGAAATTCACTTTACATTCGCAAATTAATGCCCTATCCTTTAGCTAAATGACAGCGATTACCCAAACTTGTACTAAGTGTACAAAGCAGTTTTTAGTCATCGACCAAGAACAACAGTTTCTACGCGAAAAGAACTTACCAACCCCCTCTCAATGCCCAGAATGCCGCCAAGCGAGGCGTTTGGAGCTTCGTGGAGGACGAAAACTTTACCGAGCTAAATGTTCTAAATGCGGGAAAGATATTGTTACTTCTTACGACCCGCAAACTGCCACTAGTCCAATATTATGCCGCGAGGATTACGACAAATGGAATGTTGAAGACGATTTAATGGTCAACGAACCATTACCTGATACAAATACTCCACAATAATATGCTTACGGCAGATTTATTTTTCCAAGAACTTGTACGATTAAATAATCTACGCCCAAGAAGACCTACTCTCCTTATGAATACAGAAAATGTTGAATGGGCAAACAGCACTTATTTCTGCAAGAACGTTTATTGGACATTTGATACAGCAAAGTCTAATGACTCCTTATTTCTTTATAATTGCTACCTAACGGTAAAAAGTGCAGATTGCGACTATTGCTTGGAATCTGAACTGTGCTATCAGTGTACAGACGCTTATAAGTGCTACAACTGTAATTACCTTAATCATTGTGAAAATATGCGTGATTCGTATTTCTGTACATGGAGCAGTAACTGCCATGACTGCTTTGGTTGTATAAACCTAAAAAATAAATCGTTTTGTATTTTTAACCGTCAATTATCTGAAGCTGAATACAAACAGCTCTTGCCAAAATACCTTGCTTGGAAGCCAGAAGATGTTCTAAAAGAAGTTGAAACTTTAAGCCATCGCTACCCTTGGACACAAACAAATGAACAAGGCAATGTTAATTCAAGTTTTGGAAATTATATTTACTACAACAAGAATTGTTATCTTTGTTTTGACGCCAGCAAGAACGAAAACTCGGGATATCTTTATGACGCTCATGATAATAAAACTTGTTTCGACATTGATAGTTCTGGCGAGTGCCAACTGAGTTATGAGGTCTCAGATTCAACTTCTTTATTTAATTGCGACTATGTTATTTGGTCGGGTCATTGTCAAGACTCTTCCTATGTTATTGATTGCGGAAACTGCAAATACTGTTTTGGCTGTACCGGCCTTAAAAATATGCAATACTGCATATTAAATCGACAGCTGACTCGCGAAGAATATGAAAGAATTGTTCCTCTCCTACAGGCTGAGATAAATTCCAGAAACTATGGCTGGGGACCTCTTAAGTACTAACTCTTAAAGAATTGGTTCGGGGAAAGAGCCCTCGCCTGAGGCAACTACCGATTCTGAAAGCGCAGTCCATTTTTCTATTTCTCGCTCTACCTCTATTCTATTTCTTCCATAAGTCATTCTCGAATAGCTTAAAATCTCACGGGTGTTATCAACCTCAGGCTTGGGCATATCAATGGTGCGGGCAGAGAATGGCGGAGTCACTTTTCCGTTTACTAAAATTTTCAAATACATATCACGGTTGTCCAGATTGATTAAATCCTCGGGTGAAAAAGACGGTAATAGCTCTTTGGTTAAATAGCTAGCGTCATCCCCGCCAACTCCAAAGGAAATAAGCGATCCTACGTTTCCAAACGTTGCGTCTTTAACTGCTTGCGGAAGCTGAGCGATATACTGGTGAGCGATAGTCATGCAGAGCTGGTATTTTCGTGCCTCAGAAAGGATAGTCGCCAAAGCATCGTTAGCAAAGTTCTGGAACTCGTCAACATAAAAATAAAATGGCCGGCGGTCTTCTTCCCGTGTTTTTGAACGCGAGAGAGCCGCTAGTTGTATTCGAGTAACGAACATGGAGCCCAAAAGCCCAATATTTTCTTCACCCAACCTGCCTTTAGACATATTAATGACCACTATTTTACCGTCATTCATAAAAGCTTCAAAATCGAGAGCGTTTCTGGTTTGCCCTACCATATTGCGCATTACGGGGTTGGAAATAAATTGCCCCACCTTGTTTAAGATGGGCACAACCGCGTCGTTAGCGTAACGTTCTGCCCAAGTTCCATATTCATTTGCCCAAAAACTTTTCACTACAGGGTCTTGGATTTGGCGAATGACTCTTTGCCGAAATCCAGTGTCCGACAACATCCGCTCGATACCTAAGATATTTGAGTCGGGGGTTTCAAGAAGTGCCAAAACAATAAAACGAATTAAATGCTCCATCCTGGGGTTCCAAGTTGCCGTAAATTCTTTCTTAAAAATTGAGATGAAGAAATACGCAAGCCGGTGCCGCGCCTCATAATCTTGAGTTGGCTCAAGAGGATTGAATCCCACCGGAAAATCACGGTCTGTCGGGTTAACATAAACCACATCTTTAACACGCGTTTCTGGAACATATTTTAAGATTTCGTCTGCCGAGTCTCCGTGCGGATCCAAAAAACAACAACCGTGCCCCTGTAAAATATCAGCAATAACTAACAACTCTAAAAGTTTAGTTTTTCCTGAACCTGTTTTACCAACAACATAAAGGTGCTTTGACCGATCTATCCGCAAAATTCCAAATTTTTTATTGTCATTCCTGTAGTTTGTAACTCCAAACAAGGAAATTTTACTCTCTGCCGTCGAACCTTCGCGAGGGAGAAAATCAGGTGCTGGAGCCCGAAGAGAAGTTGTATTCACAACGTTTGAAACTACGGTTCCTTTGTATGGAACGAAGTGATAGATTGTCGCAATTTCGGCAGGACTCCAAAAGTCTCCGCCAGAAACTTTGCGAGTTCTGAAATCGAGGGATAGGCTTGTGAAAAGGTTAAACCATTTTTTTCTTAGTTTGTTGTCTGAATCTGTGTGTTTGTATAAGTTAATTAAAAGATTTAGCTTTTGTTTTGCAACTTTTTTATCCTGTGCCGTATAAGCCAGTAGTAATCTTCCCTGAAACAAATCTTGGGATATTTTTAAGGTTGATGCTGTTGCCTCTCCTTCTTTTGTGTATTGTTTACCGCTAAACAGAGAAGCAATGCCGGATAAACCCCGATTCCAGGGCTTCGATCCTACTCTATTAACTATAAGTTGCATGTAAATTTCTTCACCAGGATCGGTTTTAGACAAAAAAGCCGTAAAACTTTTCAAGAAATCTTCCTTATTTTCTTTATGTGTTGCAATTGGCTGCATGCTATGGTGGCGGAATCCAACCTCGGCAATGGCGGTATTTTCCCCGAATTTGGGAATAAACTCCGACGCCTCTTCAACTTCTGCGTCATGATATTGGGAATACAACTGAGATTCGAAAGCTGATTTGTAAATTCTTTCAATGACAATATAAAAACGTAAAAATTGATCCCGAGACATCATTTCTAAAGAAATTGTAGATCCGTTCGGAAGGACGCGGTGCAGAGCCTTTAAAAATTCCTCCATCTCAGAAGCTTTAGCCTCGTTTTTAGCAGGGATTTTAACGAATAAAAAAGCGAGTGCTTTTTGAGGTTGGTTATTTTTTACTTGATCCATAGTGTTATTCTACAACAAACACTTAGCCAAACCCAGTTTTACAACCCTTGTTCTTGTTTGGTAAAAAGCAGTTTGTATCTTTCAATTACAGTTTTTCCAAGTTTAAGTGTTTCGTCAACCGTATTTCTCCCACGGCAGATTTCAGCAAGTTGTCCGATCTCTTCTTTTACTGGGGACAAAACATCAGTTGTATACGGAAACATTATTGACTGCTCATTATCTATATGTTTTAATCCGCGCGCGTGCCCGAGTTCGTGAGCCAGTGTGTGCAGTAATTCTGTTTGGTTGGCAAAAAAATAAATTTCAATTATGTTCTCGTTTGGGTTAAACAACCCTTCTTCCGGCCGGCGCGCAAGTTCCGAATTGAAAGCCTCAATTGTTGAGTTTAACTTTCCCACTTGCGAGCTATATTTCTCAGATGACAGGTTCAACTCCTTGGCAAGATTGGCAAGAGAACTCGCCTCCTCTTGCAATTGACGCTCGCGGTCGCGTAAGCGTTGATAATCTTCAGGTGACCCTCCATTTTTCTCATTCCACTTCTGCACTTCGGCGTTAAAAACTTCCATGCGCGAGTTAAAATCCGCAACTTTGGCTTCGTAATCTATAATTGCCGCTTTTAGTGAACTTTCGTCTTTATAAACTTTCCCTTCAAGTTGGCCTATTTGTGTTGTTAACGCTTGGCGTTTGTCGTACCTAAAATGAATTTGCAAAACCTTACCTTGAAAGGCGTCCCCTTTCGAAGCTAAATTGTCCATACGATAGCGGAATATGTCCCGCCCAGCTTCTTTGTTCCAAATTTGTGCCGCACTGTTGACGGCAGAGAGCAGTTTTTCGCGTTTTACGCCGAATTTTTCGTCTACCTCGCCAACGCTGTAGTAAATCGGGGTGTCGCAAGCCGAGTATTCAAGCTTAGTCGGGATCTTCCCTGCTTTGACAGCGTCTGTTAATTGTCCACCGGCAACAATGAGCACAATAACGCTCACAAAAAGAAATTTTTTTAACACAATCAATTGTACTCAAACGAAGATATTGGGAACAAGTTTTTGCCATCTTGTTAAAAGAGTTTAGTCGGTCTAAATTGTAGTATGGCAGTATTAACAAAAAGTGACCTTGATCAAATAAGAAAAGTGGTTCGCGAAGAGGTAGAAGTTGAGGTAACAACCGCTACCCGTAATCTTCAGATTCAGATACTCCAATCAAGGATAGAGGCAAGAACAGACAATAAAGAATTAAAAGAGCACGCAAAGACTACTGAAATTTTAGCAAGAGGCTCAGAAAGAAGACTTACAAAGCTAGAAGCTAAAATTGACAAGAATCATAAGGAAATCAAGGAAGAAATTAAACAAGTCTCTGATTTTCTGGACAAAGAAAATTTAAAGGCTGTAAAACGGGTAAAAAGAGTTGAAGAACACTTAAGCCTGCCTCCTCTGAGCCAAAATTAACAAACTCATACGCGACCACGCGTTTATGTGTTAACTTTTCTTTCGGCAGCTTCCACAACATTCTCCATGAGACAGACAACCGTCATTGGGCCGATACCGCCCGGTACTGGTGTAATAAACGAAGCTACCTCGCGTACAGATTCCTCAACATCCGGTTTTGGTGATCCCACGTCAATTACTACAGCTCCCTGCCTAACCATATTTTTTTTGATAATTCCCGGACTTCCGGTCACACTAACTAATAAATCAGCCTCCAAGGTCTCACCTTGGAGGTTTGAAGTCTTAGTGTTACACTTAATTACCCGCACACGCATTGCTTCTAGCTCTTTTACCAGTGCAGAACCCACCATACCGGTTGCCCCAACCACACAGGCAATAATTTTATCCCGATTACCCAAGAAGCCTCTACTTTGCGCATCTTCTAAGGCATAGAGAACGGCACGGACAGTAGCCGCTGGATAATTCCCACTACCAGACTCACCATCAACGTCTTTTTTCGGGTCAATACGTGATAATATTTCACGGGTAGTTTCACGAGAGATGATCCCATCAATCGGCAACTGTACCATAATTCCGTGGACTTCATTCGATTGATTATATTCTTTAATCAAATGAACTAATTCTTCTTTGCTTACTTTACTTAAACGAATTAATTTAAATCTTGCTCCAATTCTTTCTGCCGCTTTTTTCTTTAGTCCAACATACAACTTAGAAGCTGGATTTTCACCCGTAAGAATGGCTACTAAAGTAGGAGTAATTCCCTTCTCCTGAAGCGATAAAACGGAGCGTTTTAACGCTCTTTCCTTCACTTCGGCAAACTTTCGTCCATCAAATATGTATGCCATAAAACAAAGTATAATATTAATTAAGGAACTGGGTTTTTCTTGCAGAGCGTACGTACTTCTTTGGCAATAGTAAGTAGTCGTTTATTAACCGAAGCTCGCCTTACAAACGATTTGATGAAGTCTGAGCGCTTTTTAGATTCTTCGGGCAATCTTTCTTCTTTAACTATTTCTAATACTTCCAAAATCCAGCCTGCAATTTGCTTCATTTCGCGCTTTCCCATACCCCGCGTGGTCGCAGCAGGAGTCCCAAGCCTAATTCCTGAAGGGTAAAAAGGAAATTTATCGCCGGGAATTGAGTTTCTGTTTACGACAATACCTGCAATTTCCAAAGCCTCGGCGGCAACATTTCCCGATATTTTTTGCAGATCTACCAGTATTAAGTGTGACTCTGTCCCGTTCCCGACAAGTTTCAATTCACCAGCAAGCAGCTCATCAGCAAGCAGTTTTGCGTTTTCGACAACTTTTTTTCCATACTTTTTAAATTCTGGTGTTGCCGCCTCTTCTAAACATTGGGCAATTGCCGCCGTTGTATTATCGTGAGGTCCGCCTTGTAAACCGGGAAACACTGCCCGGTCAATTTTTGTTCCCATTTCAGGGTCTTTTACCAAACCTTTGGCAGTCACCATAATCATTGCACCGCGCGGACCACGTAAGGTTTTGTGGGTTGTCGTAGTCACAACATGTGCGTATTTTACAGGCGAAGGATAGACTCCGGCGGCAATCAGCCCAGCCACGTGGGAAATATCAGCAACCAAATAACACCCGAAACGATCAGCAATCTTACTAAACTTCTGCCAATTTAAAATTAAAGGATATGCAGTCGAACCGATAATAATTAATTTTGCGTTATTAGCTTCAACAATCTTAGAAACCATATCATAATCAATTAAACCCTCTCGGAGGGGCTCACCTGTTTTTAAGTAGACGCTATCAGACTGTAGCTTTTTGTATTGCTCCTCTATTCCGAACTGGACTGAATTAAAAAATTTTCCGGAAAAGGTTATACCGGGATGACCATGTGTAAGGTGCCCACCTGAGGACAAATTCATCCCAACAATCGTGTCTTTGTATTCACATAGCCCCATGAGCACTGCAGAATTCGCCGGCGAGCCGGAATAGGGTTGGGTATTGGCGTGGGGTACGCCGAAAAGGTTCTTCGCACGCGTCATGGCCAACTGCTCTATACTATCTATATACTTGTTACCCTGATAATAGCGCCTGTTAGTGTACCCTTCAGAGTATTTGTTGCCTAAAACACTCCCGACTAAGCGCTGAACACTAGAAGAGGCATAGTTTTCCGAAGGAATCAGGGTTATCGTCTCTTTTTGCCGCTTTTCCTCAGAGGCTAATAATTGAGTAATATTTATATCCATTGGTGTTTAGTAAATATACCAAATATGAGTACAATTTGTACCTCTTGGGTTTTTCTGTACGCTGAAGTTAATTATACTCTTTCTCTATGCGGTCTTCCAACGCCTTCTATTAAAAAACTATGGGTAACTAATCCTTCTCTAATTCTCCACAATAAATCCATGTGTGGCTCAAGTCCCTGCCAAATTTTGCGGTGAGTGTCCAGTATGTTTAGTCCGCCTGTTTTGTCTTCTATTGTTAACACCTTCGTCGGTAAAACTTCAACTACCCGGTGAACACTTTGAAGATAACCTGTCTCCACCCTCTTCCAAAAATTGACTGTTTCCTGATCAAATTTATCGTTCTCTGCTTTTCCGAAACGCCCCTTGCCAACCTCCCAGCCAACGTCTAAAAAGACGATAACATCCGGCGGCACTTTAGAAACAACCGCAAGGTTGGCTTCCAACACCCTTTCTATGCCCAACCCCTTGCCATGACCCTGATATGCCATATTTGAAACAAAAGATCTGTTCTGAATTACAATACTACCCTCCTGCAAAGCCGGAAGAACCACGCGTTCTTGATTTAAAACCCTGTCTTCAATAAAGAGCTTTACTTCATCCTCACTTGTCAGTGTCTCGTCAGACAACAACCTTTTTCTTATTCTTTGTCCATCTTCGGTA
>Ga0209541_10007679_pt1 | contig 18052 bp, 20 predicted proteins | sample RifCSPlowO2_01_FD_184027 | JGI IMG/M metagenome (GOLD analysis project Ga0209541, IMG submission 184027) | Groundwater microbial communities from Rifle, Colorado - Rifle CSP2_plank lowO2_0.1 (SPAdes) (version 2) | ecosystem: Environmental > Aquatic > Deep subsurface > Groundwater | place... | reverse complement strand
AATGACGAAGCAATAGAGAAAAGGCTCAAAGAAATGGGCAAGCCGCTGCATTTTGCAATTTCTTTGACTGGAGAGCCTACAATGTATCCAATGTTGCCAGAAATGATTGATTATATTAAAGAAAAAGGAATGACTGCTTTTTTAGTCACTAACGGAACAATTCCCGACATGGTTGAGAAATTAATAGAGCACCAGCCTACGCAGCTGTATATTTCTGTTTATGGCTGCAATAAGGAGATGCATCAAAGAACAGCAAACCCAATAACTAAAGATGCGTGGGAACGCTTAAACAAAAGCTTGTCTATGATGAATAAGTTCAATAGAAATGTCATGAGGCTGACTTTGGTTAGGGGATTCAATTTCATGGATCCCGAAGGTTATGCGGAATTAATTGAGAGATACAAGCCGATGTTTGTTGAACTAAAGGGCTATAGTTTTGTTGGGCATAGCCAGGAAAGGCTGGAAGTAAATAACATGCCCTACCACCATGAGATTCTTGAGTTTGCCAAAAGAATCGAGGAAAATTCTTCTTATAATATTATTGATTCCAATGAAGAAAGCAGGGTTGCCTTATTGGTAAGGGAAGATTTTGAAGGAAGAAAGATGGATTTTGAGGGATTATAATTTCTAGAAGAATCATCTTTAGCCTTTGCTTTAAATTTTTCTATATCTTTATTACCTTACCGTAAGGTCCAGGATTAATGACCATTGTTTTCCTTATCTTGTCTTTTTTTCCAAAGTTCTCATGCAGATGGCCGCAGACGTATAACTCAATTTTATTCTTTGCGACAAAATTCCTAAAGGTCTTGTTGCCGCAGTGGCTGCCTACAATTAAGTCGAGCTTTGTACCATATGGAGGGGCATGCGTCACAAAAATTATTTTTTTATTCTTGCTCTTCTTTATTATCATCTGAAATTTTTTTCCAGTATTGTAGAAAGAAGGCTCTATTATAGAAAATCCTTCGCCGCCATAGCCGAGGAAAATATACCCATTATGCGTGTATTGCTTTTTATGTATGAAAACCAGATTTTTGTATTTTTTGCAAAGCTTTTTCATTACGCTTGCCGTTTCGTGGTTTCCGTGTATTAGCAATGTTTTTACATTAAAGTTGTTTAATTTGTTTAGGATAAAATCAAGGCCATGCTCAAATATTGTAAGGTCTCCTGCGCTTATTAATAAATCCGGCTTCTGCCTTTTTACCTTTGATTTTATTTTTTTGAATGCTACTGAGGAAAGGTGCATGTCAGTAAAGGCTAATATTTTCATTTGTTGGATTTAGCTCTGGCCGTATTTAAATGTTTTCTGTAATCACTTTATGATAGTATACATAGAAAGTTTTATAAATAATCTTACTTGCCTAATGCGCTATAAGCATAAAAACAAAGATGAAATCCAATACATATGCCAGAATCGGTGCTGCCGTAGCAGCGGTTGCGCTGATAGGCGCATCAGGCATTATCTATATGGGCAGAGGCTCTTCGGGATCTGTAACAGCGCAGCCTGAACACCAGTTAGTTGTGGAGAGAGCACCGCGTTCTGAAGATACTAATTACATCAAGACAGAGCCTTACATGATAAAATGGGGCGATACTTTGTCTGAAATCTGCGAGACGCAGGACTGGATACGGGATATAAACCGCATCTGCATCGATCATGTCGTTGCTTTAAATGCCGGCAAAACAACGCCATGGGGAGAGCCTGTTGTTGCAAATGCAGATCTTATACAGGCATATCAAGGCATAGAAATTCCTGTAAAGCCATTAGGCAGAAATTTTGGCCCTTAGAACGGCAGGGAAAGCGCAGCTAAGCTTATAGAAGCTTCATGATATTATTTCATGATATTATTCGGTAATAGTCCTCTAATACAATTTGATCAATATTTTCGATATTTTTTAGAGTGTAAAGTTTCCCTTCTCCCAATTCAACAATTTTTTCCGCTAATTTCTTTCCCTTTTCATTCAAATTAATTCCAATTAAAGAAATTGTAATTCCTTTGTTTCTTGCAATGGAAACTTCTTTCAATGTATCTTTTTCAGGCTCTTCCCCTACAGTAGGCAATGCGTCTGTAATAAGTATTAAATGCTTAGTTATGCCTTCTGATGGGAACAGTTCAATTGCTTTCCTTAATGTTGCAACAATGTCGGTTTCCCTTGATGCCCTTGCTGCCGCTATGCTTTTCAATAAATAAGAAAAGTCTTGCGTAGGCTCAACTATCGTCTTTATTTCGGAGCCAAACACTATTAAGCCGACTTTGTCCTTTTCATCTATTGCCTTGTAAGCCAATGCGATGCCAGCGCGTTTGCATGCATCTATCTTTGCGCCTTTCATGCTTCCTGAAGCATCCAAAGCATAAACAATGTAACTTTGTCCTCGGCTTTGCCTTTCATACACTTTAAGGTCTTTTTCTTCCAGCTTTTTGTGGCCCCTTCTTATTGCAAGCTTTGCAGATTTTTTTATTGCTATATCCTTATAGCGGTCGCTTTTTTTGTAGCTCCTTGCATCTTCCTTTGCGCCATATATTGACGTTTTTTTATGTATTTTCTCCCCAAGAATTCCTTTTGGCACTAATTTATCAATTTCCTTAAAATACATCACTAAAGAAGCAAGTTCAATGCCTTTATCTGTTATTTCATTGCCTTTTCCCAATAAGCCATCTTCTTTCAGCCTTTCAATATTCTTTTGGATCCTAAATCTTAATTCCTTTTGGAATTCTGGAATATTGATATTTTTTTTGATGTAGTCTGGATTGTAGCCTGTGGCTAACTTTAGCAAAGAAGGGCCAAAAATATGTTCTGCCATAGAATAATTTTTAACAAGCTGCTGGTACATTATATCGGGAGTAAAAGAGCTTAAGCCCTGGTTTATTGAATCACTTATTAACTTCCCTTTCTCTATCGTTTCCTTATCATTCTCAAGAACTGAGCGCATTAATTTTCTTTCTTCCTGGGAGGAAAGCTTTCCGGTAAGCTCTTCTATTTTTTCCTTTTCATGTATCTGCTGCTCTGCGTCAAAGTAAATCACCCTTTTTTTCTTCCAGAACCTTGCTTTCTATTATATTCTTCTCAAACTGCTCTGCTATGTATGGTTCCGGCCTTTGCAGGTACTTGATAGAGGGCTTTAGCCTTATCCTATGGGCCAGAACTGAAACGGCAACTGCCTTTAGATCTTCAAATGCAACATTCTTCCTTTTATTCAGTAATGCATTTGATTGTGACCTTTCATATAATCCCAAAGAAGCCCTTACAGAAGGCTTTTTCTCCAAGTTTTTGTCTTCCCTTAATAGCCTCACAAAATATACCATTAATTCCAATAATTTTTCACTTACATTAATACCATTAATTTTTCCACCTTTTTTCAGTATTATCTCTTTTTCAATTTCCGTTGTTTCCGGATAATACATATATATTAAGTCGAACCTGTCCAATAAAACATCAGAAAGCTTTTCTGTTGACGTGTCTTCTGGATTTTCCGTACCGACAAAAATGAAATCGATGTCAAAATCGACATCATAGCTTCCAATGGTTGCTTTTTTCTCTTCTAGAACCTGCAGCAAAGCATTTTGAACTTTTTCCGGGCATCTGTTCAGCTCGTCAAAGAACAATCCCCCTTTATCAGCCTTGAAAATTTTTCCTTTAGTAAAGGCTTCAATGCTTAACAGGCCGTATTTTAATGCCTTTATTGGGTCTATATCCCCCAATAAGTCTTCTACCGTTAAATCCGGACTTCCTTGTATTCTGACAAAAGGCGTTTTTTTGCCAAGAATCTTTGCTATGTTTTTGGCTAAAGTTGTTTTTCCTATTCCTGGCGGCCCTACTAAAATTATATGCCTGCCTGACAACAAGGCTGATTTTACTGACTGCTTTACATTATCCTGACCAATGATGTCTGGAAAGGAGTCTTTTTCCTGCATTAAATTCTTGGTTAGTTCTTGAGATATCATTTTTATAAAGATTATTTGCGGAATTTGCCTTCCATCACTATTTCTTTCAAAGCCTTTCTTACAGAAGGTATTTCACGTTCCTGCATCTCTTTCGGTAAGTCTTCTTTTCTGCCCCTTTTTCCTATGGCTACCATTGCTTCAACTGAGTAATCTTCCGGTATTCCAAGCTCTTTCTTTGCTTTTTCATAATCAAAGCCTTGCATGCCATGTGTTACGAAGTCCATGCTTGAAGCCTGCAATGCAAGGTTTTCCCATGCAGTGCCTGTGTCAAAACTATGCGTTATAGAAGGCTTATTATTATGCTCAAAATTTTTTCTGGATACAACCACTACCAATGCAGCAGCATTTTTTGTCCATGACTGGTTAAATTCTACCATCAGATTAAAAAGCCTATCCCAATGCTTAGTATTTCTTTTAGCATAAATAAAGCGCCAGGGCTGGTTGTTATATGAAGAAGGAGCCCATCTTGCTGCCTCGAATAGGGACATAAGATCTTCATCAGAAATTTCTTCTCCAGTCATTGCCCTTGGAGACCACCTATTAACGAAAATAGAGCTAATTTCGTGCTCAGGCTTCCTTATATTTTTTAATTCATCGTTTATTTTCATTTTTATAAATATAGCAAGGAAAATTTCATTATTAATAAACATTTTCTTTACTAAAAGAATGTCCTATTGGTCTAGCTAAACAGCTCATCCATCTCGAAGTCAGAAAGATCCTTTTTATTAATGAGTTTACCAAAATCCTTGTCCCTCATCTTTTTCCTTTCTTCCCTCATGTTCTCTATTTCAATATTATCCTCGTCAAAAAACTCTTCCATATTAACCACCAATAACAACTAAAGAACCCCTTTTCTATTACTACTAATGAGTAAATAAGGTTATATATAAAGTTTTCGATAAGGGGGGCTTTGTGTAATAAGTCTTAATTTTACCCGACTTTATACACACTATCCTACTTTATACACAGAAGTTAGGGTTTATCCCCAATTCGTGCATTTCTTGGATTACAACGCAGATATTGTGACAAATAACTTTGCACAAAACCTCGTTTATTTGGGCTGTCCATGTCTTGCTTCTTACTGAACCGCCAAACTTGGTTTTAACCATCATTACGCTTGCTTCCGCATTGCTTCTTTTGTGGTAATGTTCCAAAAACCTTTCATTGTTTAATTGGAATAAATAAAACATTTTCTTCCAGATAGCCGAACTTTTCGGCTTTGCTGTTGCATTACTCTTAAAGGGAATAAATGGAGTTGCCCCAGCTTCTTCTATTAAATTCATGTTATCCCTGCTTAAATATGCTTTATCTGCCGATACTTCTTCCATTTCAAAGTTTTCTGATGTTGTCTTAACTAATTCCCTTAATTCTGGGCTGTCGTTGTCAAATTCAGAAGTTATTTTTACGCTTGGAATTATGTTTGTCTTAACCCCCGTTATGAAGTGGCATTTAACCCATCTTCTTGACGATATTTCCTTACCATGCTTAAAGGAATACCATCTTTGAAAGATTGAAGTGCCGAAGCCTGTGCTGTCAATCGCAAAGTCTTTCTCGATAGTCCTTAATGGCAAACTTGTCAAAGTAACCATCTTAACCAATAAAGGCGTTATCTCTTTCTTCTGCATGAAATGACCCACAGAAGCATAACAAGGCGTGACATTGACATAACCTTTCTCTTTTGCTATCTGCATATCACTCATAAACCTTCTCAATGAAAAAGTTGTAAATACTTTCATAACAGAACTATAAACCATATCGCTTAATGGCAAAGTTGGTCTTCCAAATTTATATTCTTGGTTTAAATTGCCTGTTATGTCTTTAAGCAATTTCATAAAAAGAGTTTTTTGGTTTATACTCGCTTTGTCATATTCAGACCAATTTTGGCTGTAAGTTTTCCTTATGGTCTGGGTTATTGTTACATTGCCTTCATTATCCACTTCTTTTGTAACTACAAACTCAACAGCGAAAACGTGCTTACATTTGCATTTTCTTAATTCATAATCGGGGCATGTGCAAGTAGCCCCAAAACCATTGCTTTGAACAATGTAAAAGCCACTCCCAGATTGGCTTGGAACGTGCCAATTATTGCCTACTTTTGATATTCGGCTCGTCTTTGCTATCTCTAAACCCTTTACTTTCCTTATCTCAATTTGTTCTTGTTGCATTTTTGTTCACCTAATGTTATATTGCGTTTATAATACATTATTAGTATTATAATATATTTCTTATATTATAAAGAAAGTATAACATATATATAAACTTTTCGTTATTATAACGTATATTTAGTATTATAATAATATTTATATATTAGAATACTTTTTAAGTGTTATATGGATAGCTTTGACCCAATTTTTCCGAAATATGGATTAAAATCAGACCCCTATTTTATAGAGCCACTTGTTATAGAAGGTGGAACTGTAACCTTTGAAGCTTTTATAGGCAGAGATAAAGAAAGCAAAGAACTCCATAAAGTTATATCAATGGGTGGCGGAAGAAGGTGTATGGTCATTGGTGAAGCTGGAGTAGGCAAAACAACATTAGTTAATTATGTTAGGTCTCAAGCAAAGAAATCTTCTTATTTTTCCCCTAATGATGAAATTCGTTTTGAAGATGGTTGGAAAGTTAATAATGTAATAATAAACACATTACAATCACTTTATATGGAAATTAAAAATAAAAATATAACACTTGATGACCCAAAACTTATGAATGCCATAGAAGATTTATTTGAACTTTCAACTATTATAAAAGATTCTAATGCAGAAGTTGATTCTTTTATATCAACAAACACTTTACAATTAATGGACTTATTTAAGAAAATCACTAACCAGATAATAAAATCTGGGTATAGGGCTATAATAATACAATACAATAATTTCGATAATATTGATGACCCTTCTTATTTGTCAAAATTATTAAACAACCTTAGAGATTTCTTTATGAATCCCAATATTATTTTTGTTTTTATTGGGGATGGAAATCTTCCTCATATAATCAGTTTTAAATCAAGATTAAGACAAATATTTATTTTTCCAGAGATTCAAGTATCAACATTATCCTATCAAAATGTTAAAAATATTATTGAAAAAAGAATTTCATTATTAAGATTAACTGAAAAAATTCCAGTTATAAGACCACACTCAGAAGAGAGTTTAAGAATATTATATGAGTTATATGACGGAAATATTAGAGACATACTGAATAGCTTATCAAGTTCTGTTGATGAGAATACTGCTATAGAATCTTCTGTTATAAGAACTAAAGAAATATTGATTGAAAAAGCTAATAAAATGTTTATTGAAATGATTTCTCCAACTGAATTGAAGATACTAAATCATATAGTCTATGCAAGTCCTATAACTAATACTGAATTAGCTAAGAAATTCGGAAAACCACCTCAAAATATATCAAAATATCTTAAAAAACTTCGAGATATAAAAGCAATTAAAATTCATAGTATTGAAGGTCGTCAAATTTTTTATAGAGCTTCGCCTGAAGCTTTATGGTTAAAATTGAAAGTTTCTCAAGAAGAATTAATTATTGAAAAACAAAATCATAATCAAAGATTGGTTGTGTTGCAAAAAAGATTAAAAGAATATGGTTTGTAATATCAAAATATGGAAACTGCTGAAGAATTTATCAAGAGAAAGGAAGAAGAATATAGTAAACATCCAAATAAAAGATTTTCATTTAAAGATATAAGTAGACAAGGAAAACATTTTTGGATTAGGGAAGCTTGGGTTTTTATGCAACAATATAATCTTTCAGAAAAAGTTTTTGTTTTTGAAAGATTAAAAAGGGTAGAAATTGAAGGTCAAATAACACATACAAAAAATAGAGAACTTGGGGATGTAGAGTATCGTTTTGGATATTACATAATCGGAAAGAATGGGACTAAGAAAGATATATGGACTTGGGGACAATTTTGTCCTTTGATTCCCATAGAAGATTTTAATAGGTTAGTAAGATTAGCTAAAGAAAGAGATGCCAGAAACTAACCACATCTTGCTAACGAGCATTTCTGATAAAAGGCAGAATAACAACAACATAGAGAGGTTGAATGGGACAATAAGGGACAGGCTACAAAGTATGAGGGGTATGCAAAACATAGAAACAGCAGAGATAATGACTTCTGCATTTAGGAATTATTACAATTTCATAAAGCCTCATTCAGCAATAGGCGGGATAACACCCGCTCTTAAAGCTGGAATTGGTGTTGAGATGGAAGGCAATAGGTGGATGAGGTTGCTAAAGAAAAGTTTTTAAAGATGGCAAGAAAAAATCCCTTAATGGAAGTTAATAGCATTTATGAAGGGGATAATTTAGAAATTTTAAGCAAATTTCCAAGTGAAAGTATTGATTTAATTTATTTAGACCCTCCATTTTTTTCTAATAGGCATTATGAAGTAATTTGGAAAGACGGTGCAGAATTAAGGGCTTTTCAAGACCGTTGGCAAGGTGGAGTAGAGCATTATATTTCTTGGATGGAGCCAAGATTAAGGGAATGCCAAAGAGTTTTAAAGGAAAGTGGCTCAATATATTTACATTGTGATTATCATGCAGACGCACATTTAAGAATATTAATGGATAAAATTTTTGGAGAACATAATTTTAGAAATGAAATAGTCTGGCATTATAAGAAATGGTCTGCTGGTTGGCAACAATTCCAAAGGAATCACGATATTATTCTTTTTTATTCAAAATCAAGCAACAAAAAAAGGTTATTTAATAAAATGTTTATGGATAGGGCAGAATCAACTTTAAAGCGTTTTGGGACAGCAAAAATCATTTCTGGATATGATGAAGAAACCGGCAAAAGAATACCATCTCAAATGGCTAAAGAAGATTCTAAAGGAGTTCCTATGGATGATGTTTGGGCTATTGGGCGTGTCCCACCAATAAAACAAATGTTCCCAACGCAAAAGCCAGAGGCGTTATTAGAAAGGATAATTAGTGCATCCTCAAAAGAAGGAGATATAGTTTTAGACCCCTTTTGTGGTTGTGGAACTACATTAGTAGCATCTGAAAAACTTAAACGCAAATGGATTGGAATAGATGTAAGCCCAACAGCTTGTAAAGTAATGGCTAAGAGAATGAGACAAACATTTTCAATAAGTCCTCAAATTATCAAAGGGAGGGTTGATTTAAAATATGTTCAAAAATTAAATCCTTTTGATTTTCAAAATTGGGTTGTTGTGGATAAATTTCTTGGAAATATTAGCAGAACAAAATCTGGAGATTTTGGAGTGGATGGCATTACTCCTCAAATAATGGGTGGTTATCCCATTCAGGTTAAACAAAGTGAAGAAATCGGTAGAAATGTAATTGATAATTTTGAAACAGCTATAAGAAGATTAAATAAAAAGAAGGGTTATATTATAGCTTTTTCTTTTGGAAAAGGTGCAAGAGAAGAAGTAGCAAGAGTAAAAAATCAGGAAGGAGTTACTATTATTCTACGAACTGTTCAAGAATTAATAGATGGCAAAGTTGAAGAATAATTCCGCATACCACCCTTAATGCACCATTTTACCGATTTTTGCCATAATCTCCCTTTAATGCACCAGAACCAGATAAGGAAAGATTTATATACATTCAAACAGAAATTTAGTTTTAAAAAACAGGTGAGGGTTTGTGGATGTAGGGGCACAATTCAAAAAAGAGGTAAGCAGCCTTGAGGATTATATAGTTCTTATAAAGGTAGGCGCAAAAGACTACCAAGATACAAATGTCGCTATACTTAAGTCGCTGGTTAATGAGCAGAAAACTCCGGGAATATATGTAACGTTAAACAAGCCATTTGAGGTGATGCAGAGGCTTCTTAGGAAAAATAATATAGACTCAAGGCTTATCATTTTCATTGATGCTTTTACTGACGTTGGAGAAAACAAAAAAAGAGTAAAAAACTGCCTCTACATAGGATCCCCAGAGAAGTTAAGCGATATTTCCATAGCAATGGATCAAGCTGTTAAATCCCTGCCTACAAAAGAGAAATTTGTTTTCTTTGATTCCATAAACACGTTGCAGGTTTTTAACAATCCCGGAACGGTAATGAAGTTCGTGCATTTTTTGGCTGCAAAAATAAGGGAATGGAAAGTAAAAGGCATAATAATTTTGATAAGCTCAAGCGCAGATGAGCCTTTAACCAATGAGCTTGTGCAGTTCTGCGATACAAAAATAGAAGCTGGAGGCGATTGAAATGGTGTCTATTGCTATCATAAGCATTACAACGGTTGTTTTTGGAGTAGGGGCATTAATCCTTGCATCAAGGGCAAGGGCAAGGCTCTCTTCAGGATCATTGAGAAAATACATTGACAATTTCTCAGTATGCTTGGCATTCATAGTTATCTTCTCGTTGTGGCTCACAGTAAGGAGCCTAACAAACTTTGAGGTTTCTTTTTCGAACTTTGCAGGCTATCCGGAGCTGATATTCCTCGTATTCGCTTATATAGGGTTTGTAATCACATCTTATAGGGTATCAAAAATAAGTGAGGAGTTCGGCTTCAAGGATGATGGGAAAAAGATAGGGGATATCATCAAGCGCAGAAAAAAATTATGATTTTAACATGGATAATGCAAAAAAAGATGCCCAGGTAAGTGTCGAGTACATGGTTATAATAGGATTTGTAACGGTTATTACCATTCCACTTATCATCATATACTATACTTTTACGCAGCAGTCCAATGAAGAGATAACCTCTTCGCAAATAAGCCAGATTGCAAAGAAGATAGTTGATGCAGCTGAGTCGGTTTACTATATAGGGGAGCCTTCTCAAACGGCTTTAAGGATAAATATGCCAGACAATGTAATCTTAGCAAATTTGTCAAGCGGCAAAGAAATTGTTTTTAAGATAAGAAGCGGGACAGGGGAAGCAGATATAGTGCAGACTGCATTAATAAATATTAGCGGGGAGCTGCCAACAAATAAAGGAACTTATATTATAACGGTAAAAGCCATGTCAGATTATGTTAATGCTTCTTACAGATGAAAATGCACAAGAAATCCCAATCATCCATGGAATTCTTTACTTTAGTGGGACTGGCATTTTTAACCACAATATTATTTGTGGCAATAACCGTCAATGAGGTTAAGGAATTCAGCGACCAGAAAGAATTCCTTATGATAAAAGACCTTTCGTTAAGGCTGCAGAAAGAGGTTGCTATTGCATCTTCTGTTGAAGATGGTTATGAAAGAAGTTTTACTTTGCAAAGCAAATTGGAAAATATTGTTGACTATACACTCTCTACCACCAACAATAATAGCATAACCGTAAATTCGCCAAAAACATCGTTTTCTGTCAGAATTCAGCCTGTTGTTGGGTATTTTATAAAGGCTAATAATAAAATTGAAAAAATTAATGGGGTCGTCTACATAAATAGGGGACTTATCCAATGTAGTGATGGTTTTGATAATGATGGCGACACTAAAGTTGATTTGAGTGACCTAGGTTGCGCAAGTGAAACTGATAATGATGAAAGCGATGAAATAACAGATTGGTATAATGCAGGCTGGCAATTCCGCAAGAAAATAACAATTGACAGTGCAATGGTTGGTGGGGATTTAATAGATTTTCCTGTTCTGATAAGCTTTATAGATGCAGATTTGAGGGATGACGCGCAAGACGATGGTGACGATATTCTGTTTACACTTTCAGATAAAATTACAAAGCTAAGTCATGATGTAGAAAAATTTGATGGTGCTTCTGGAGAGCTTGCAGCGTGGGTAAAAGTTCCCAGCATTTCCTCTAGCGTTGACACAGTCATTTACATGTATTATTGGAATCCTAGCGTTGCTAGCCAAGAGAATAAAGCGGACGTCTGGAGCAATGGCTATGAGGCAGTTTATCATCTGCATGATGATTTTCTTGATTCTGCAAAAAATCATGATGGTACAAATAGCGGCTCTGCCGACATTATTGGAAAGATAGGGGACGGCCAGGATTTCACCCCGCAATCGTATATTAATTTTGGGACCTGGAGCGTTTCCGGGCAGCAGATTACGATACAGGCATGGGCAAACTTTGACGATTTTAACCAGGATGATCCGAGAATAATAACAAAATCAATAAGCGGAAGCATACAGGATCATGTGTTCATGCTAAGCCTAAAAGATCCTTCAGGTATACATAATGAGAAATACTTAAGGTCAAGAATTAAAACAGGGACCAGCGACAGCTCCGGAACTAACACCTTGGTATCAGACATAAATCCGTTAGACGCTAGAACATGGCATTTGGCAGCAGCGACTTATGATGGTGCTGATATGAAGCTTTACAAGGATGGGGGGAATGAGGTTGCTACTGCTCCTTGGAGCGGAAACCTGAGGGAAAACAATTGGGAGATATGGGCTGGCCACAATCCTGGGGGGAGCTTTACTCAGTATTCTTTAGATGGCAAATTGGACGAGATAAGGATTTCCTCTGTTGCAAGATCGCCAAATTGGCTGACAACAGAATACAATAACCAGAACAGCCCATCTGCTTTTTATAGCGTAGGCCCTGAAGAAACACAAACATAAAAATTATTTTAAATTTAATCTAAAATGGCAATAACCAACAAAGCGCAGATGTGGTTCATGGATTTTGTGATAGGCATAATAATATTCTCGCTTGTCCTTATAACCTACTATACCTACACTACAAACATATCAAAGCAGGATGCTGTTGTCTTAAACGATCTTATTTCAGATTCAAAGTCGGTATCATCTTCGCTTATGCTTGCCGGCTTCCCGGAAAACTGGGACAATGAAACGGTGCAAAGGATAGGGCTTACAGGAAACAACCAAAGGACAAATGAAACAAAGTTGAGGTATTTATCTGACATATCCTACAAAGAAGCCAAAAAGATTTTGGGGACTGTTTATGACTTCTTCATGTTTTTAGAAGATGAAAACGGCAATCTGATAAATATAGGAAATGAATGCGGCTATGGCAGTGGAAATGCAAGCGCAAACAGAACTTTCAAGAATGCTGCGTATTTCAACCAGGCTGAGAATGATATGGAAGACGAGATGGATGAGCTGGAGCAGAGGCTTGGCATTAGCATCTACAGGGACTGGAGCTCTGCAAACAACATGCTTAACAACATAAGCGCTTATGACATTGTTCTTATGGAAAACCCAAGGTTCAGCTCAAGCCAGGCAGTGCAGCTGGGAAATTATGTTTCGTCAAAAGGCTTCATCTTTATTTCACAAGGAATGCTAACCTCAAACAGCGGCCAGATTTTGGGGGTAAGCTACAACAAGGGGCAACCAAACTGCAAGAAAAATGCAACGGTCATATACGATGATCTGTTTTTGACATTAAAAAAAGGAGATAAGATAGCTCCTGATGACTGCCCTTACATTTCTGGCAGCGTTACAACAATCGCAGAGTTTCCTGACGGAAAGACGTCAATTGCAAAATGGAATTACGGCAATGGAAGCGTTTATTACTTCAGCGATTTTGATGTTGATTTTGTCGGGGATCTGCAAGGAAGCATTAAAGATGCTTTTGAAGCCTCTATTTTGGTATGCGGAAAAGCAAGAGGCATAAGCTTCAAAGGGACTTACGCAAACCTTGTAAAGACAGAAAGGTCGTTATTATTTGAGTCGAAGCCTGCAAAAATGGTTCTTTACATGTGGCAGTAATATACGCAGCTGAAAATAAGTCAAATAAAAAAAGAGGGGAAAATGAAGAAAGGCATGTTTTTTACAATTGATGGGATTCTTGCAGCAGGCATAGTTTTTGCCACAATTATTTTTGCATCTTCATTTTATGCGGAAGAGCAGCCTACTTTTCATGTGAGTTACATGTCCAAGGACTTAATTGATACTTTATCAGCAGCCAATGTGCAGGAAATTAACAACGAGTATATAAATAGTTTAATAGGCGATGGCACTATAACAAATCTTGACAATACGGTACTGGATCAGATAGTGGAATTTTGGGCTGATAATGACCTAGCAAGAGCAAACAAGACTGCAAGCAATGTCACAATACCATTAGTCCATAATACATATGGCTATAGCATACTGGTAGATGATGAAACAATCTATAGCAGAGACAAGCCTATAGTAAAATCGTTAACCTCTTCTAAAAAGATGATAAGCGGCATTGCGAAAGGCCAGCAGACAGCAGAGACAAGAAATAACCCGCCAAATCTTTTCGGACCCGTAATCGTTGAGATAAGGGTATGGCAGTAAAGGCAATAAAATGTCAATAAAAATCAATAAAAACAAAAAGGGCATTTTCTTTACATTTGCAGCAATAGCCCTTTCTATTGTTATAACACTCTCGTTTAACACATATAATGCCTACAGGACAAAGGATAAGATGGAATTGATCGAGACAAGGGTAAATACCATGAACACCTTTGTCAAGGATATGCAGAAAGACTTGGAAAATGTGATATTTATAGCAGGCTTCAGAAGCTTGTTGAGCTTGGAAGATTACATGATGAAGTATGACAGGTTCATGGGCCAGGAGGATTCCCCAAATCTTGCTACCGGATTCAAAAGCCTGTTTCTTAATGGGACTATTATAACTGGAATTAAAACAGAAACAATGAGTTTAATGGACAACAACACTTTCCTCAACTGGACAAGAAGAATGAAAGCTCAGGCAAACAAGACTGGAATTATATTGGATTTTACCGTCAATGATGTGACAATAAGCCATTCAGAGCCTTGGGGGGTTGATGTTTCAGTAGATTTAAGGATAAAGGTTAATGATACAAAGGGTACAGTTTCATGGACAATAGATAAAGTGTCGACAAAGAAAATAAACATAAGCGCTTTTGTGGATCCCTTGTACTTGGTCAACAACAATGGGCTTGTAAACAATACAATGGCAGTAACTACTGTCGATCCTTCTTCCTCTTCATCAAATTTGAACACGCACCTGATTAATTCTTATTATATTCAGCACAGCGATGCTCCAAGCTACCTTATGAGGTTTGAGAACAACTTGGGCTCCTCTAGTAACGGTGTTGAAAGCCTTGTAAATTCGCAGGAAAGAATAGATGCAGGATTAGGCGCGCTTGGAAGAAGCGCAGTCGATTATATCTATTTCGGAACGCAGATAACAACTGATTGCGAGGTTAAGAATCCAAGCTATAGCTGGTTCAGGCTGGATTCTGTTCACTTAAGCTTTTATAACTCTCAATGCAAGGGTGGGGGGGATGATGGGGATGATGATTAATAGCACAAAAATTAAATTAAGAAAAAGTCATAGAAACATATTTAAATCACTATTAATGTAAAAATAAAAATGCCCTTAACAACGTCTATCATAGAAACAGGAGTGGATAAACTCGTAAATCTTGTCAATATAAAAGAGAAAATATCCTCTGCAGATGCTGCAAAAGAGCTAGGCGTAAGCACAATTGTTGTTATGGAATGGGCAGATTTTCTTGAAGAAGAAGGGATAATAAAAGTTGAGTATAAATTCACAAAGCCGTTTTTAATTGCAAGGAAGCTTACAAAAAAGGATGTCCAGGAAAAGGCCAAGGAATTCTCAGGAAAAAGGGATGTGTTTGTAAGGAAAGCAGAAGTTTCCTTGAGTTTTCTTGAAAAGGAATCCGAGAAGCTAAAGGGGCTTAAAGAGGAATTTGACAGGATAAAGAAAGAATTGGGAATAGACCTAAATAGCGTAAAGAATGAGTTAGAAGAATTAAAAAACTACGAGCAGCTGAAGCTGAGCCTTGACAGAAAGGTAGAGGAGCAAAAGGTATTATCCATGAAAAAGCTGCAGGAAATCACGCAACAGATAATAAGAGAAAAGAAAAAATATCAGGATATGCTTTCCCAGATAAGGGAAGAGGAAAAAATACTGGAGCATGAGAAGGTTGAAGCAGTCTCGCTGGAAGAAAGCGAAAAGATTGTGCGGCAAAAGCTTGATGAGGTAAAGAGCCTTATGCAAAAAATAGAAGCAAAAATGAAAACAGAGGAGGAGGGCATCAAGAATATAAGGAGACATATACAGGTTATGGAGGTACTTTCCAAAGCAGCTGAAGCGAAAATAGAGAAAGAAAGAGGTCTTATCGAACCATTGGTAAACCAAAGTCAGATACAGGTGGAAAAAATAAAGGAGCTGCAGGGAGCAGTAATAAGCAAGATAGAAGCAAAGGAAAAAAAGCTGAGAAAAGCCAAACAAGCTTCCCAAAAAATGAAGGATTTTTTCAAGAAAAAGATGGGAGTTTTAGATCTTATTGAAAAAGTGAACAAGGACAGAAATGATTTGGAAAGAGAGCTTATAGATCTGATAAAAAAGGCAAAGTCATTCCAACTTAGCTCAAAAAGCAGGGATGTAGGGACAGAAATAATTGGCTTGGAGAAAAAGTTCAAGGATGTGGATGATAAGAAAAAAGCCTTTGAGCAGGAGCTGAAGAAGTTAGGGGTGTTTTTTAAGTAATAAAAGTATTATTGAATGATTTGAAAGAGAGGTGGAAGATTGGCAAAACTACGGCATAAATTAATGCATAAAAAGCACGCTCATCTAAGAACGAAAAAGCATTCTGCCGTCACAATGCCTAAGACAGATGATGGTGTAAAAATAATTTCTACCTACGGCTTCAATTCCGGGGACATACCAATAACCATAAAGATATACACAAAAAAAAATGAGTTTGTCCCTATATATGATGTTTCCATAGCAGGAATAAGCAAAAACACCGAGATTGTGCTTCAGAAAGTGGTTGATGAGCTCACAAGCCAAGTAAGCATAGGCATGGTTGACATACTGGACACAAAAGACACAAACCTCATAGAAAAGAAATTCATGCAGGCTATAGAGATATTGCTTAACAAGCATTTTCCAGATGCGGATGAAAAGACAGTCAACTACCTCAAGTCTTATTTAGCGCAGAAAAGCTTAGGGCTTGGATTAATAGAAATCCTGATAGATGATATAACTCTTGAGGAGATAGCGGTAAACAGCGCGGAAGATCCAGTATGGGTATACCACAAAAAATATGGCTGGCTTAAAACCAACATTACGATGCAAAGCGAGGACCAGATAAGGCATTATGCGTCAATGATAGGGAGAAGGGTAGGAAGGCAGATAACAATCCTTGAGCCATTAATGGATGCGCATCTTGCTGCAGGCGACAGAGTAAACGCCACTCTTGCACCAATATCCGTCAGCGGCAATACTATTACGCTAAGAAAGTTCGCTGCTAAGCCATGGACAATAACTGATTTCATAAGTACAGAGACCATAAGCACCGGGGCAGCAGCCTTGATATGGCTGGGGGTTCAGTTTGAATTGTCTGCATTAATCTCTGGAGGAACAGCTACTGGAAAAACCTCAATGCTTAATGTAGTTGCGAATTTCATACCTCCAAACCAAAGGGTAATAAGCATAGAGGACACTCGCGAGATTCAGCTTCCAAAATTTTTGCATTGGGTTCCTATGGTGACAAGGCTGCCTAATCCCGAGGGAAAAGGTGAAGTTTCTATGCTCGATTTACTGGTAAACTCATTAAGAATGAGGCCTGACCGCATCTTAGTTGGAGAAATAAGAAGAAAGAGGGAAGCAGAGGTTTTATTTGAGGCAATACATACTGGGCATAGCGTTTATGCAACCGTTCACGCTAATGACACAAGGGAAACTTTGACAAGGTTAACAAACCCGCCTATAGAAATACCAAAAACAATGCTGCCTGCAATATCAATGATTATCGTTCAGTACAGGAACAGAAGAACGGGAATAAGGAAGACATTCCAGGTCTCTGAAATTTTGCCTGATTCAGACGCTAATGTGCTTATGCAGCTCGATATAAAATCAGGAAAATTGCGTAAGATAAGCAGATCAAGAACATTGCTTAATACCATAGAGCTTTTTACCGGCTTTACAAAAAATGAGCTGAATAGGTCATTGAAGGAAAAAGAAAATATCCTTAAGTGGCTGGTTAAGCAGAATATAAATACTGTTGATGAGGTTGGCAAGGTAATGGCCGAATATTATACACAGCCTGATTATTTGATGGGGCTTGTGAGGAAGAATAAGAAGCTGGTTTGAGTTCTTTTTTATTTTTTAAGTACATTTTCTAATTAAGATAAGTAATTATTATTTATCCAATATTTTTATCCAATTTTCTTGATTTATATACTACAAAACAATAAAATATAAATA
>Ga0209541_10007678_pt1 | contig 18052 bp, 21 predicted proteins | sample RifCSPlowO2_01_FD_184027 | JGI IMG/M metagenome (GOLD analysis project Ga0209541, IMG submission 184027) | Groundwater microbial communities from Rifle, Colorado - Rifle CSP2_plank lowO2_0.1 (SPAdes) (version 2) | ecosystem: Environmental > Aquatic > Deep subsurface > Groundwater | place... | reverse complement strand
TGCTTGCCTTGCTGGTCTTGGTAGCGGTATTGGGCAGTGAAGGTGAGGCTCGGGCGTTCGGGGGAAACAACCTCTTCGAAAAAGGGGGTTCCATCTATTTTATTTATACCCTTAAAGACCATTCTAACGCCACCTTTGGTTATTATTTGGCCGGGGGTCAATACTTGTTGGCCAAGATTTATTTCTTTAGCTTCGTAGTCAAGCAATTTGTCAGCACTAAATTCATCCTCCTCGCTTGGGGGTGCGCCCGGGATGAGGAAGCCGAGCTCGGATGGACGCAAGTATGGGTGCTCACCGGCGAGTTTGTGAGTGCCAACCGGAGTGAAAAAGTTCTCTGGCTTTGCCGAGCCCACAGCGAAGCCATAAGCGCGCAAGATATTCTTGAGCACTTCGCGCTCTACCTTCAACTCGCTGAAGTGCGGATTGGCATCTATGAATCGGTGCAGGCCCTCTTGCAGATAGATGGCAAGCGGTCGGCCGGATGCTCGCCAACCTTTGAAAAGGTCTCTGACAGTACCGGTATCGAAAAAGACACTCGAAAGGGCGACGTCCTGCCCGGCCGGTGAAATAATCTTGTACAAATCACTTTGCTTAATTTCGCTTGGAATCTCCTCGAGATACGCCATCTGTGAAAATTCGGCGGCTTTGCAAAACTGCTCAATCATCCCTATCTCGGTCTTCGAAATAGGCATCACTCCAGAGCGGTCAATGATATCCATCAAAATAATATCGCGCATCTCGCCTGCCGGGATAAACGGCACCTCCAGAGCCTTGAACTCGCGAGCAATGGCCGGATCCATAGATTCGCGCTCTTGGTGGCGCTTGCCCTTTAGGTTGCCGGTGGCGAGCTCGATGACTTGGGCCTTTGTAAACTCGGTGCCGTTGAAACCGGGCAAATTAATTTGATCCCCCGGTCGCGACGACCAAATTGTCTTCATACTCATTTGTACATTGGTTTGACCGGCGGTAATCTCTTCGTTCAGAACCCCTCGCTTCTCTCCTATAACCGCGCGAGTCATTGGACCTTTAGTCATACTACTCTCAAATTTCCCTTCGCTTGTTTGAGTTAACTTTGGAGAGCCGAAGATATCACGCACACTTGTTTCACCTGTCCAAGTAATCCACGAGTAAGATCCGTCCGCAAGTTCTTTGAGGGCAAAGATGGCCAAAGCTGTTTTGCCAGTGCCAGTGGGACCGCCCATAAATACACGGAATCCCTGGGCTGTCAGGTCGGCAATTTCGGTGACAAGTCTCTCGCGTGATGGCGTCATGGCGAAGCCACTCGTCTCAAGTTCGCGCTTACCTTTAAGTAGTGCCTCGGTTGCCAACAACCCTCGTTCGGGTGCGGAAAGCTTCGAAATTGTTTTCGCTTCTTTCGCTTGGGCAAGCGTAATACCACGGTCGAGGTTGGCGACAGCCATCGGTGTTCTGCCCGGCGCTTTAGGCCGCGATACACCTCCAACCTCTTCGCGAGCTAGTAATTCATCTACTCGAATCCGCCGCCTTGCACTTTGCAAGCGACCTTGGAGTGCGCGCATTTCGAGTACTTCCCCCATAAGTCCCTTCTTCGTGGTCGAACGATGAATCGCCTTCTCGCTTGCAACCTCCGCCTCATATCGCTCACGTAGTTCTGAATCGGCGAGGAGATTAAGCATAGCAACCTTCAAACTTTCGCGCCGTTCGCTTACAATTTTACCAAGCGTTTTGCCTTCAGGCTGTGCGGTATTTTCGTCTACATCTTGCTCAAATAATGTCTGTAATTCCTCTAGATATTTATTGTCTGGAGTCTTGTTTAAGTCAGCAAGAGCATCGATTTGTCTCGAGCGAGTGGCCGTACTTACATTCCCCGGTTCCATAGAGTACTCCTGGGCAAGCGCATAGAGTTCTAGTAAGCGGACATCTAAGGATGTCGCCACGGCCTCTTTAGGTAAAGAGGGGCCGTTCTCTTCTGTCTGATTAGCCTCTTGGTTAATTTTATGATTAGACCAAATAACACCTGGGATAAGCGTGACGAAGCGGTCACGAATTGGGCGCGCAATATACGCGTGTTCTACCCCTTCTTCTGACGAAACTTTAGGCCCTTCTTCAGACACAATGTCTATATATTACCACGTTTATGGGCGGCCACAATCGCCGGTTTCATTGCCCTAATAACTTGGGTTTGGTGGGCTACCAGTGCCCCCGCTAGATCCTCAACCACAACGGCGGCCACCGGGTCGCCCCCAACGGCAAACAATTTCGCAACAGGTCTAGACTGTTCGGTAAACCCAATAACATTTACAATAACTCCGCGCTTGCGGACAATTTTAAGTGCCTTCTCTACGCGTGCGAGCGACGCTCCGTGAAGTTCGTAACTACATGACTCTTCGCCACAGGCACTGCACCAAAGATTCCCATCGGTGATAATGGTTAAAGTCTTAACCATTTCGCCATCTTCAAGCGCGGTTACTGTCGCAAGATCAGATTCAAGTGTTTTGGCATAAGCTTCCACTGCCTCTGCCATGGCCCCGGCCCCGGCCACCGGCTTACTAAAAATATCATAGACGCTCGCGAGTCTCTTCAAAGACATAGGGCCGGTCTCAAGAATTTCGCGCCAAGTATCGCCACCATGTATCGAGAGCACGTGATTCGTGATTACCGGCGTTTTGCGTAGGGTCACAGCATGTTGCTTTATATTTTCGTTCAACTTGTAGCCTTCATAGAGCGAAGAGACGACAAACTGACGCTCAAGCTCGAGTAATGACTTACCGTCGTTACTTGTCGCTTGCATAGACGCGGTAACATCAAGGAGGAAGTCGTTGGAGAAGCGGACTGGCAATTTCTCTACCCTCTCGCGCTTGTTCGTCTTCTCATAACCATACGGATCATCAGTGCCAAGCAACACATCGGTGCCCGCGGACACCGGGTCAGTGAGCACGCCGCCGGCACTCTCGCGTCCCATAACACGTTGCACTCTCGTGGGTAAGCGATACGCGACAAGGAGAAGGTCCAAAATGCGCTTCCACTCTAGGGCAACAGTCGAGTCAGCGCTCTTATCAATGGTTGCTTCACGCGAGATGCGCTCGCGCGAAACCGCTTCGGCAAACTTACGCACGGCATCCCACTTATCGCGGGGTACACCGTAGAGATCCTCAAATATCTGCTTGATTCGCTCTGCGCTCCCACCAGACTCGCCACTATCGCTAGTGGTAATCTCTTCAAGCCTTTCGCCCAAGCGCGCAATTTCCTCATCACCAAACGGCACACCCCACGGGTCATCGTCTGATTCTCCTTGATCTGGTATAGACTCATTATCTCCATTGCCAATGGTCATCTCTGTGCCACCCGTTCCGCTTTTTTTATCTTCATCTTTCTCTTCCTCATTTTTGCCAGGTGGCTTGGGTGGCGTGGCATCAATACGCTCCCACAAACCTTTTGACTCATCCCACCATTCAAGCCACGCGTGCTTTGTGCCGGCGAGTGCCGCGAAGGCAAAACGCTTGTCGCGCGAAATATGATAACCCGTGACCATGCGGCAAGGTATCGCAAGCGTGCGTAACTGGGCCAAAGCGTAGAAGTTGGCAACATCGCAGTCCCCCTTTTTCCTTTTCTCTAATTCGGCAAAATATTGATCACCCGCCGCGGAGAGAGCGATACCAACCGCGCTATCGTTTACATATTCAATATTCTTCTGCACACGCAGAGCGACTTGGCGTGCGCGAGCTTCATCGGTAACGCGCGCGACACGAAGTTCTTCTAGGAAAGCACGGGTCTCCTCTTTGAGCGTGGCTACTACAGCATCTGGTATCCCTTGTTCGCCTTCAGTTGGCGGCGCAAATTGCCACGCGGTAGGAGCGTCAACGCGAGCAAATGAAAATTTGTAATCATTTGGTGGAGCGCCTTCACCTGCCCACTCAATCGTATGAACACCATTTGAAGTTTGGCGAATTGCGAATCCTTTTGAAAGTGTCTCGGGTAAAACTAAACTGTCTGCACGCAGGGGTATTGTCAACTCTTCTTCTGTCGAACGGGCGCCGTTTCTCCCAGAGAAAATATGTTGGTTTGCTACGGTGGCCGGGTCGCGCTCTTCATCTGGTGCTTGTAAACGCTCCGAGTTAGCACCGCTAGATACAACACGCATGGCATCCCAATCAACACCATCCAACACCTTTTCTCTGAAATACCCACCTATAAAGGGTTCAACGCGTTGCTCTATGTCCTCTTCAAGAATTTCTGGTCCCTCTGGAGAGTCGTCGGTTGAAGGTTGAAAGTTTTCTGAATCTGTAGCACGCAGATTAGCATCAATCTCTCGAAGTCTTTCTAGAGCAGGCGCAAAAAACCGATTAAAATAATCGCGCTTACGCGAAAGAGCAACATTGCCGTTTGTAAAGGCGGTAAGGAGATGCTCTCCAGACTTAGGTGACGTAGGTAGTGTTTCAAGCGCCACCTGGACTGGTTCCGTCATCTTCGGGAAGGCTCCTGTTGCGACAAACTCTGCGCATGCAGCTTTAAATTCTGCCACGAGACTCCCTGTGTTCGGCGATTCCAGAGCGATACGCTCTGCCGCATCCGGATCGCGCTCTCTAAGCACGCGAGCGCCTGTCAAACGCAGCAGTTCATTGACAAAAGGTGGATTATCAGCAAACATCTGTGTCACTTCTTTTGGATCGCTCCCGCGGAATGCCTCAATGGTTGCCACCTCACGCGCCGCGGCAAGTGCGCCAAGACGGTACATTTCTTTTCTGTCAGGTGCGCGTAGCGTGCTCACCTCAACAATATTTTTATTGTGATCGATTTTTAATCTTGGGGCGTTAGTATCGTTTGAGTACACAATAGTCCACCCAAGTACGTGTTCGGCAAGCCTCTGCTGTTCTATCTCACCTGCTGGTTTATCTTCTTTCATATATTGGCACTTGCGGTTATATGCTTTTTACGCCTGATATCAACTTGTCGCCTCCACCATAACGAAACCATAAGTACGACACAAGTATAATACCTGCTACAGCCAATATCACATAATTTAAATCATCAGCGGTAACAACCAAGTTGCCAAAGTATGAAAGTACGATTGTACTCGGTAAATTGCCAAGCAAAGTACCCAAGGCGAAATCCTTGGACGAGACTTTAGTTAAGCCATATCCAATATTCAAGAAGTTGTTGGGTGCGAAAGGTAATACGCGCATAATGATTACGTGGCGCAAACCATGATTCTCGAGAGCCAAATTGTAGCGGCGCATAATCTCAAATCGGTCGTGCAAATACTGAATGATAGAGGAGTTACCCACGTAACGCATAGCCCAAAAGATGAGCATCGATGACACCACGCTACAAAATAGAGAGAAGATACTCCCCCAAAAGACACCAAACATCAACCCACCAGCGATGGTGAAGGGCGTGCCCGGCACAAGCATAAGCTCGCCGATAATTTGCACCACAATGAATACAACCGGCGTCCAATATTTGTGGGTTGAGATGGCGTCGCGGATTAACTCGGGGTCGGCAATGTAGGCACTCCAATCAATGTAGTACCAGCCAAGCAATATGAGGCCGATAAAGAAAACAAGGGTCATGATTCGCCACTTCATTCGTTATAGTATACGGCATTTTCTTTGATTTGACAGACCCCCGTAAAGCTGATATACTCTGTAACTGGATGGGAGACCCTTCCCCTCGCGTCCAAGGACCTCTCTAATGAAAGCAGTCGCGTTTTCAGTCAACCAGTTGCTGGCTCGCATCGCGATCGGTCGCTACCACCGGTCACGCCGGTAGGCTCGCGCGGAGGGTGGGGCAGTCTCGCCTACCCTCCGCCGGCCAAGTACTTTGAAAATTAGTGTCGGTCACTCACGCAAAACTTATCTGCCCCACTTCGCCCCACGCCGCTAAAGCTCTGCGGGGCTTCGCGGGGCGCTGAAACTTACATCTGCGCTTCACGCAGGTAAGTTTCGCGGGGATGATCGGCCTAGACATAGTGCACACTGATTGTGCGCAAGCCGTGAGTGCCAAGTCTCACGCTAATTAAATTGGCAATTGTTACCTGCAAAGGCAACTAACGGGGAGCAGGGTTCACTTGTGGCTTCGCCATATATGAACTTTGCTTTCGCGATGGCTTAAGTCCATCGCCATCTTTATCGCAAGAGCTCACTGTAACGATAAAGGTGTAACCACTGTGATTAGATTCGCGGACCGCCTCACCCACGATTCGAAAAATTGAGGCTTAGCATTGAGTGCTTTCGGATATCTTTTATACTCAATGCGAAAAACCAAGATATCCTAAGCTTGTAGATCCACTCTCTTTTGCGTTATGCACCCGGGTTCGATTCCCGGCATCTCCACCACTTCACAAAAAGCTCCCTGTAGGGAGCTTTTTGCTACGCGGTGCGCGCACTTTTGCGGCCAGCGAGTGAAGTGGTAGGACCCCGCGAAGCCTTGGCGAAGTGGGGTGGTAGGCCTACCGTGAGCTCCGTGGAAGCGTAGTGATATAATTTTAGTTATGCATTACGTCTACATCTTAATGAACGATAAAGGCGAAAAGTATATTGGCGTCACAAACGACTTAAAACAACGCTTGACTCAACATAATTCCGGCCAAACAAAAACCACCAAAAATAACGGCGTTTACAAAATAATCTGGTACTGCGCCTTTAACAACAAACCGCGTGCCTATGATTTTGAACGCTACCTTAAGTCTAGCTCCGGATATGCCTTTACATCAAAACACCTAATCTAAATTTAAATCCAAATCAAAAAATGGCGCCGCGAAAAGAAGGAGGGGCTAATCGAAAGATACTCAAAAAGCTTGCCGACAAAACTGTAATTTCAGCCCCGGGCAGAGGGCTGCTTTCGTACCCAGATGGCAGGAATTAGAACTGGGATTTTACAAAACATACCCTATTGACTTTTGTCAAGTACGGGTGTATACTCGCTCCAGGAAATTCTACGCTGAGGAGGAGATCATGACGAGAGACTACGAGACGGAAAGGCGAGAAAAGCAGACCGCGGTAGACGCGGCAGCGCTTCGCCTTGCGAACATCAACTTCAAGAATTACGTGGAGGTGATCGAGTGGCTCGAAGAGATTCAGGAGCCATCGGATTTCGTGGGAGTTCGTCTCCCGGAGGATCTCCTGGAGACATTCCGCGCCCACGGTCTCAACCCACGAACCTCGGAGGAGGGGCCTGATCTGTCACACGATCGACGCCACGCGAAGTGGGTCATCGAAGAGGCGCTCTCGCACATCAAGCTACTGGGGGCGATTCACCCGCGCTGGGGTCGCTTCGTCACGGAGCTTCGCCAGTACGAACACCCTGGCGAAAGATCGTAATGAAAGGGAGGAAGGTGAGAGCATTAGGGCCCTGGGTCAGCAAGACCGGGGCCCTTCTCATTTCCAAGCTGATTACCCGTTGTACTATTTATGATAAAATAATTCAATGCATTGCTTAATTTATCATTGGAAGTTGAAGCCTGGGATTGCCGAGGTCGATTTCATTAAGAATTGGAGTGAAGGAACGCGACTGACTTACGAAACTTGGGGGTCACTTGGCTCGAGTCTCCACAAAGCCACAGACGGGACCTTCTGGGCTTATGCCCGTTGGCCCAGCAAGGAAACCAGACAGCGTATGTTCGCCGAGCGCAAAGACTGGCCACACCCAAACGAACCCTTCGCCGACCACATTGGTGACCCACTCGAACTCGAGTTGCTCGACGACCTCCTCGCACCTGCACCCTTTAATAGAACAAATAAGTCCGAGGGTTAGAAGTTATGGATAAATTCGTCGTTCATGGTTGTGTGCTAGCACAGAGAACGGGGCTTATCCACACTGGAACTTGCTATTTTGCGTAGATTCGGTATATTAGCAATATGGCTAAGTTGGTGAATCGTGCTGATTTCGTGGCTAAGATTAAGGCTAAAAAGATAGTCCTCTTTTCCCCACGCGATGTACAGATAGTATTTGGAGTTTCTAAAATTGCCGCAACTTTCCTACTCCATCGCTATACAAAGGGTGGTATCATCGTTCGTGTCAAACGCGGTTTATATTCTTTCCCCGATGCCCTGCCCCCTGAATTATATCTGGCCAATAAGCTCTACAATCCATCATATGTTTCCCGCGAGTTTGCTCTTTCATATCACGGCGTCATCCCCGAGACCGTTTACGAAATAACATCAGTAACCACAAAAGCGACTCGACGATTTGAGACGGTGGGTAAAATATATTCATATCGGCGAATTAAAAAGACTGCCTTTACGGGATATGTTGTGGAGAAGCAACGTGGTTTTACTTTCCGCATTGCGGATATTGAAAAAGCCTTCGTTGATAGTCTTTATTATCGCGTTCTTTTTAACAAAAAGCCCATTAGCCGTTTTGACAAGACTAAGATTGATAAAAACAAGGCACTTAAGTATGCGAGGTTATTTAATAATCAAAAACTTATTGCTATACTAAAAAGAACATTGTTATGATTGGATCAGAAGTATTTGAGCGTATCGCTCGACAGGAACAAACAAGCGTATTCCCAAACATTGTCCGTGAATACGCTCAACACTTGTTTCTTACAGAACTATATCAGCTCCAAGGATCAGAAAAGTTGCTTTTTAAGGGCGGGACGGCACTGCGCATTGTCTATAGTTCACCCCGCTTTTCAGAAGATTTAGACTTCTCATTGTTCGGTGTCCCCATTCCAGAAGCCACAAAGTTCGTGGAGGACTTGTTTGTAAGTGTTCTTGCGAAGATGGTGGCAAATGGCATCCGCGTAGAAATAAATAACAAATCACACTCTACAAGCGGGGGGTACGTAGGATTAGCCACATTGCAGGCCGAAAGCTATGCCCCTATAAATATAGAGATAAATATATCATTTCGTAATGGCCGTGGCGTTCAAGCAGAAGTTGACAGCATCAGCAATAATTTCGTGCCAACTTACACATTGTACCACTTACCACAAGAGGAACTTGTTGATGAAAAAGTGTTCGGAGCGCTCATCCAGAGAAAGAAGCCTAGAGATTACTACGACCTCTATTTCATAATGAGAAAGGGAATGCTATCGCAAGATCAGAAAATAAAATTGAAGGAGGTTGCGACACAGATTGTAAACGAGGCAAGCAAGCTTGATTTTCGCACTGAACTTGGCGCATTTCTCCCAGTAAGCCAGCAGGCTATAATCCGCAACTTCTCACAGACCATTGAACGCGAAATGAAAAATCAACTTGCGTAGGAAACTTCCCCCTATATTTGGGATGTAAATATACCCTATTTTGTTTGCTATACTTTACCCATGGATAAGTTCGTCATTCATGGGTGTGAGCAGGTATTGCGCTTTACGCAGGTAAGTGCGTGGGATGATTTGTCTGAAGAGCGCAAGGTGCAACTTGGTTTCAACCTAGGAGTTGTGGCTCACGGTTTGAATTTGGAAAAAATAGATAACTATCAAAAACTCGCCGATGCGCGAGAAGGATTGATTTCGATGCAAGTCTTTCGCGAGCATTTGCTCGGCGTGATTAAATCTCACGGCGTCGTAATTGACGAAGCGATGGTCGCCAAGCCATTCTAGTGCAAAGCCACAGCCCATCGGTTTTTGCTGACCCCTTGACTCATTTTCCATCTAGAGTAATTTATAGGTGGGAGGGAAATTCCATGGGCGTAGACATCGACCTAGAAGCCAAGCCCAGATGGTGTGTCTGGACTCTGGTGGGGGCAAGAGGCTGTCGGTGGTCAAAGGAACCGATAGAGCACTCTAGCAGGGGGAGTGCCCGGCGTGAAGCCGCTAGGTTAAGGACAGAAGAAAAAGTTCCTCTGGTAGCCGTTTATCCGAGCGACATCGACCCCAACGAGGCAGACGACGGGTCAGAGCCGGCAGTCCAAATGATCCTCACCAAGAAGGTCTCTTAGAGACCGCAACGAAGACCCGAAAGGAAAGGGGCACGTGGCGGTCTTTGTTGTTTTAGTATATATTTCTTCTAATGCTAGATAAGTTCGCACACAAGGCTACCTCTTGGGCGGGGTCAACGCAATCTTTGGTTGTGCATACTCTTGTTTTCATTGGGGCACTGGCGCTTGGCTTCTTCGGTTTCGGCTGGGACCGTGTACTGCTTGTGCTCACCACAATTGTTTCGCTTGAGGCTATCTACCTTTCCATTTTCATCCAGATGACCGTTAATAAGCACGCCGAAAGCTTGCAGGAGGTAAGCCAAGACGTTGAAGAAATCCAGGAGGACATCGAAGAACTAAGCGAAGAAGTGGAAGAAAAGGAGTCTTTGTAATTTTTTGCGTACCGAGACGGCTACCAGAGATACGTTTATTAGTCTAATCCAAAAATATGGATAACGACAAGGGTGTTTTGTGCAGCCACTGCGGTGGACCGACGGATGGTTATAAGTGTGATATGTGCGGGGCCGAATCGGCGGAGCACGATACCAACCACCAGCCCTGCGGAGGCGATCACTGCCTACTCAAATGCAAAGCCTGTGGAAAGGCCGAATCTAAGTGCCCCTGCTAAAGTTACGCGTAGCTACTTAATGAGGGTGATGTGCCCGACAACAGGTAGGGGCTTCATACCGCCTTTGGAGGCGTCAACTATCCCCATAATCGAAAGGACAACATTTAAGATAAACCAAACGGGTAAGAGAACCCAACCAAGGAACGGGATGAACATAAGTATGATATTGCCTGCTATCCAGGTAAGGAGATGTACCAAACCCTGATTGGCGTGGAAGGTGCCCACCGCTGTCTTAGGGCTAGAGATTAGAGGTATCCAAAAAAGTATCGGGAAGCGCGCGGCCGCGGCAGTGCCGTGACTCGAAGCTCCACCCGTAGAGTTACCCGTGTTCGAATTTGGGGTGTTTGAAGTAGCTTGATCCATAATTAATGTGGTTAGTTGCTAATGATACGCGTATCTCTATTGTAGATACTTTTTAATATTCTTCAAGTGGCCTGCGTAGGTAGCCGAGCAATGGATGCGCCTGGCACTGTCGTGAATGTAGAAGAGGCAGTCGGTCTTTTTCGGGTTGAGAGCGGCGTCGATAGAGGCAAGACCGGGGCTGGCGATAGGTGTGGGTGGTAAACCCTTGCGCTTATATGTGTTGAAGGGCGAATCTATGTTTTTGTCTACCGAATTAACTGTCCGCCACCATGGCGAGCTCGTGGCCTTGGCATATTGGAGAGTGGCGTCGATACCAAGTGGCATATCTTTGAAGATGCGATTCCATATCACGCCACTAATAAGGCGCATATCGCTCTTTCCCCCGGCTTCACGCTCAATGAGCGAAGCAATCTTGAGAGCTACGTCTAGTTTAATCACCCGCGCTGTGGTTGTAGAGTAGCGATCGGCCACCTGCTTTTCAAATCGGTGCAACATAACCTCGCGCAATATCTCCTCACTACCCGAACTCGGGATGGAATAAGTGCCCGGGTAGTACTTACCCTCAATGGCGGTGGCGAAGGCGAGCTTTTGCTCTTTGGACCAATCCAAATTCTTGCCAAATAGATCCGCCACCTCCTCCTTACGCAAACCTTCACGAATATGGATATAATCTGAATCCGCCGCGGCAAGAAGAGAGCCACCCAAATTATTTGCTAAATCAGCGAAGTCTGAAAGTATATCGGAGAAGGTAGAGACGGGCGGGTCACCTAAAATCTTTTTATTGGTCAAATCGAGTGTAGTGGTCAGCTCGCGTGGGGTACGTGAGGCAAAAGCCCAAACACCAAAACTCAAAACGCAGACAAGCACCAAAACCCCAATTACTAATCTCTTCTTTTTAAATCTTGGGACTTTATTCATAATTCATACATCATAATTCTCTCTTCGTGGCCCTGGCCATCGCTCGAGTATCCTCTCGCTTTTTGATATCCTCTCGACGATCGTGAAGCTTCTTGCCCTTGGCCACCGCCACTTCTACTTTAATCTTTTTGGCTTTAGTGTAAACAGCCACGGGGATGAGGGTAAAACCTTTGCGTGCCTCGAATAGAGCGAGGGTAGCCAACTCCTTCTTCGTAAACAAGAGCTTGCGCGTGCGCATTGGGTCAAAGTCTGCACTCGCGTTCTTGGGTTGATAGGGCGGCACCTGCATCCCAAGTACAAAGGCCTCTCCCCCACGGATAACCACGTGAGCCCCGAGCAATTTGCCTTGCCCCGCCCGCAGAGACTTAACCTCCGAACCAAGCAACTCTATCCCAGCCTCAAAACGCTCCTCAATAGAGTAGTCGTTATGAGCCCGTTTATGTTCCAAAAGCCGTGGCATAGGCCTATTGTACCCCGTAGTGAAGCAAAGCTCTACTACAGGGTTGTAACATGCCACTTGTTTTGCTAATCTCCCAAGCGGAGGTGAAAGGATGAAACTAGTAGTGGTTGCCTCAGAGAATCCTGTCAAAATCGAGACTGTGAAGCAGGCCTTCGCCCAGTGCTTCCCCAAAGGGAAGTTTGAGTTCCGTGGTGTTCGGGCGACTTCGGGTGTACCAGCTCAACCGCTCACCGATGAGACAACCCTTGAGGGTGCCTGTAACCGCGCCAGACATGCAAAGGAGCTGGTACCGAAAGGCGACTTCTTCGTCGGACTAGAGGGTGGCGTCGAGGACGGCGACGGACTGATGCAAGAATTTGCGTGGATAGTCGTAGCCGACAAGGCAGGCAGAGTTGGTGCCGGCAAAACGATGACATTTTTTCTGCCCGAAAAGATACGGCAGCTGGTGCTCAAGGAAGGCAAGGAAGTCGGCGAGGCATGCGACATCGTCTTCAAAGAGCAAAACTCCAAACAGCGCATGGGCGCCATCGGCCTACTCACCGGAGGCGTGATCGACCGCACCGAGCTCTACCGACATGCGGTTGTCTCGGCACTAATACCCTTCATCCATCCCAAGCTCTACTAACCATGACAGAATCCCGGCCTGGGGCGCTCTATGCCCTGGGCCTTTCCTTTTGCAACGAGATGGGTTATACTCTCTTGGCTAAATGAATAGGGCCGTACGTATAAACCATCAAATACAAGCTAAGGAACTACGGGTTCTCTTGGAGGATGGTAGCAACTTGGGGGTCATTAGCCGAGAGGCGGCCCTCGAACAGGCTGATAAGTTGGGCCTTGATTTGGTGGAGATAAGCCCCACGGCCACTCCCCCAGTAGCCAAGATCATTGATTCGGGCAAATGGCAGTACCAAGAGCAGAAGAAACAAAAGGAGGCCAAAGCCAAGACCCACGTCCAAGAGACCAAGCAGATTCAGGTTAAGATTGGCACAGGCGATCACGACTTGGACCTTAAGGCCAAGATGGCCAGCAAGTTCTTGGGTGAGGGCCACCGAGTGAAGATTGATCTGTACTTGCGAGGGCGGGCCAAGTATATGGACAAGAACTTCCTCAAGGAGCGCTTGGACCGAGTTTTAAAATTAATCACCGAAGAATTTCGTATCATTGACGAAATCAAGCCGAGCCCGAAGGGACTGACACTAGTAATCGAGAGAACGAAGAAAAAATAAAAACTCGTAGCGAAGCGAAGCAACAAATATGTCAAAAACAAACGCAAAAACAAACAAGTCATATACCAAACGCCTTAAGGTAACAAAGCGCGGCAAAATTATTTCGCGTTCACCTGGGCACGATCACTACAACGCCAAGGCATCACGTTCGTCGCAACTTAATCGCAAGCGCGGCCAGCAACACACAATGAAGATGAAGGTGGCTGGTCTTAATATGCCCCAGTTAGCTAAGTTTCTAAATAACTAACATTTAAATCATGAGAGTCAAAAAGGGTAAACATGCAATAAAAAGGCGTCGCAAGCTCCTTAAGATGGCCAAGGGTTATCGTCACGGCCGAAGCACCAAAGAGCGCGCGGCCAAAGTGGCCATAACTAAAGGCCTAGCTTACGCCCGTGCTCACAGACGCGATAAGAAGGGCGACTTCCGCACCCTTTGGAATATCAAAATTAACGCCGCCGTCCGCCCGCTTGGCCTCTCCTACTCTCGCTTCATCAACGACCTCAAAAAGAAGGGTGTTATCTTAGATCGCAAAATCCTAGCCGACCTCGCCGAGAACGACCCAAAGGCCTTCGCTCGCGTGGTAGCCTTCGTTAAAGAGTCTACTAAACCTAAAGCTCAATCTCCAAAGTAACGGGGGCGTGATCGGAACCTTTCACTTGATCTAGGATTTCGGCTTTTTTGATCTTACTCGCGAGCCTTTTGCTGACTACGAAATAGTCTATGCGCCAGCCGACATTGTTAATGCGGGCTTTGGTGCCAAAGCGGGTGCTCCACCAACTGTATTGCACTTTGGTGGGGTGAGCCTGGCGAAATGTGTCTACGAAGCCGGCTTCAAGCAACTTACCGAACCACTCCCTCTCGCGCAGGTGATAGCCATGTTTGCCCTCGTTCTCTTTGGGCCTCGCCAAATCAATCGGCTCGTGAGCCACATTATAGTCGCCGGTTAGGACTACCGGCTTCTTTTTATCTAACTTCTTCAAATGCTTGAGCATCGCTTCATTGAAGTCACTTTTGAAATCTAACCTCGAAAGATCCGGGCGGCTATTTGGAAAGTATGCATTTACTACGTAAAACTTATCATACTCCGCAGTCATAACACGTCCTTCGCTATCGAACTCATCAACGCCTAGCCCCATTTTAACTTTTGGCTCACCCAATTTTTCGTTAGACAAGATTGCTGTCCCAGAATATCCTGGACGATCACCGTAATTCCACGCTTCGTTATATGAGGGATACACCAAACCCGTACCACTGTGAGAATCCTCATCAATCTTAACTTCTTGCAAGCAAAGCACGTCAGGCTTCTGTTCCTCAATGAAAGGTCGCAGCAAGCCCTTGCGTTCAATAGCCCGCAGGCCGTTCACATTCCAACTAGCAAACTTCCACAACATACTATTTTTTCGGCGGGGCAAATCTCGGCACTGGTATGGCTTTGCAATTTGACCCTTCGCACAGACCTGCGAGCGAACCGCTAACAGTGGCGGATTTAAAATATTCTATCTTTGTATCTTTCACGAGCTTGATAAGCTTCTCTATCAGCTTCTTGGGATCAGCGTCGTACACAATGGCTTTGTCTTCGTTACCACGGTGGCTCTTCTCTATTATTTCTTGAATTATGTCATCGGTACTCCACGGACCTTGGAGGATGCCCATCGGCTTTTTGTCTTCAAAGGTAACAGTAAACTCGTGGATGGTGCCGATGCGTCCGGCGCAAATGATAACGGCATCCGAGGTGCGTGTCATTAGTATGTCGCGCCCCGAGTAGCCTTGGCCGGTGTACATAATGATGTCCATATAATCTAGCGGCAAACCGTAGCCCTCCACGTGCTCGCGCTCGCCCAGGGCAGGCGATATGCCGATGGATACTCCCCCCTCCGCCTTGGCCCCCTTGGCCGCCCAAAGTGGGATGCCGGTAGTGGCGCCCGTTACTAGCACCGCACCCTGGCGCACGATCTCCCGACCTATCTCCTCAGCCAAGTCCAAAGCCTCCGGTGGCAAGTGCCCCGTTTCAGCCGCGCCTGAAACGGCAATCTTAATCTTAAAATGCTCGTGACGATCAGTGACAGTAGTCATAATGATTTAATGAGAAATTTGCAATTTGCAAACAATGTTGATAATGACTTAATGAGAAAACAGGGGGCTTGAGTCAGGAGTCAGGGGTAAAACGTTCGAAACCTCCCAACGAACTATATATTTTGTTGAAGATTAAATCAAGTTCGTGCGCCTCCTTTTCGATTTTGGCAAAAGCTAGTTTCTGGGCTGTATTAGCGTCAAGAATCACCTCAATCCAGTATTTCGTCTCCCGCACTTCCTTACGACAAATAGCGATTTTATTTTTAAAATCCCGCTTTGAACTAGCCGCATTAGCTTCGCGGTAATTGGCTCCCACACTCGTAGCCGCTCGCACACATTGACTCACCAAAGGTCGGTTTATCTCATCCTTCGGCAGTAATCGCAAACAATCAATAACCTCCTTACTAAACTTCTTTGTCCTCTCCTCCAAATCGTAGGTCATGGTCAAAATGATTTAATGAGAAATTTGCAATTTGAAAACAATCAAAGCTTCTTTTGCAAAGTTACAAGGTAATCATTGAACCCAGAGTTTCTATATAAGCGTGTTGCCCCGTCATTTGAAACTTGGCTACTTATTCTTATGAATTTTAAATTTTTATCTCTAGCATACTGCTCTGCCCTGTCCAACAAAAGTTTTCCGACCCCTTTACCACGGGCATCTTTAGTCACTGCCACATCCGAGACATATAGATATTCGACATCTTCATCAGTCTCCTGATTGACATAGGTGGCAACAAAGCCAATGATTTGACCTGCTTCTTTAGCAAAGAATATTTTACCGTCCTGCATCTCCACATTCTTCAAAAGGTCCTCCGTATACGAGTCGCGAACCTTATCTCCTGGCGCGATGATTTCAGGCTCGATTTCTTTAAGTGTATTTTGAAGTTCTGAAACAAGGTCTTTAAGCCTATCCAGTTCCTCAGCCACGTACTCCGTGATCTCTGTATTCATTTCGTTTTGTTCACCTTCACTCATTCATCCATTTTATCATTGTTTGCAAATTTCAAATTGCACATTTCATCATTACAACTCTAACTCTGCGACTTCGTTTGCTACGGGGGCGCTGGCGTTTACGCCCAGGTAGTCGCGGATACGCTGTACGAGGAAGAGAGCACTCTTGGGTTCGCCCATCACGGCGTATACGTGCTTAAGGGTGTCCACACTCGAAGCCACAAAAGCGAGCAGACCATCCGAATCTTTGTGAGCCGAGTAACCGCCAATGGTGGCAATGCGGGCCCTCACATCCACATCCTCGCCGTGTATGCGCACGCGCTTCTGCCCCTCCTGCAAACGCCGACCAAGCGTGCCAGCGGCCTGATAACCCACAAGCAAGAGCGTGCTCTTCGGGTCTGGCAGGAACTTCTTCTCATGATGCAATATCCGCCCCCCATTACTCATGCCAGAGCCAGCCATCACAATCTTAGGCAAAGGCGAGGCGTCTATCTCGCGCGACTCGTCAGTGCTCTTGGTGAAACGCACTTGGGCGAATGAGAATAATTCGTTGCCTGATTTTAGTAAGTAACGTGCATCTTTGTTGAAGTACTCGTTCTCATATTTGCGATAGATGTCCGTCACTTTGATGGCGAGTGGCGAATCCACGTACACAGGCACAAGTGGTATGCGGTTTTGCTCCATCATCCGTTCAATCTCAAACAAAATTTCCTGTGTGCGTTCGAGCGAGAAAGCCGGTATCATAAGCGTGCCACTCTTCTTCACCGTGTCCTCAATCACATTCTCAAGTATCTCGCGCCGCTGCACCGAGGTTTCGTGATTGCGGTCACCATACACACTCTCCATTATCAAATAGTCAGCGTCATTTATAACTTCGGTGTCGCGCAAAAGTGGTGTGGGTGTGTTGCCAAGGTCGCCGGTGAAGACAATCTTCTTACCGTTGAAGTGGAGCTCGGTCATGGCCGAGCCTAGCACGTGGCCCGAGTCTTTGAAGGTCACGCCAATCGGACCGATGGCTTGCGTCTGGTGGTAAGGAATCGTCTGCCACATCTTCATCGAAGCGGCCACGTCGTCCTCACTATAGAAAGGCGGCAAGCCGTGGTGCCTGGCCTCTTTAGTGAGCACGCCCAGAGAATCAACAAGCATAGCCTCTGCCAACTCCTTAGTTGGTGGGGTTGAATAAATCGGCCCCTTAAAACCATCGTGCACGAGCTTGGGGATACGACCAACGTGGTCAATGTGCGAGTGCGTTACAAAGAGGGCGTCGACAGATGAAGGATCGAAAGCGAAGGGCGCGTTGTTCTTCTCCTCCCAAAAGCGCGAACCTTGAAACATCCCGCAATCAATCAGTATCTTAATGTTCTTCGGCAGGGACACTGTTTCAAACATAAAATTAGAACCGGTCACATCACCGGCCCCACCAAAAAAATGAATTTTGACCTTCTCTTTAGTCAAGTACTAGCATTCTACCACGCCGTATAATCCTCAGCACCTTCGCAACACCTCCAGTGGTGTTTGATAATTAATACCCATGTGCAATCGCTTGGTATTGTAGTGCTTTAAGTACGAGGGCACAACGTCTCTGAATCTCT
>Ga0209541_10007677_pt1 | contig 18053 bp, 18 predicted proteins | sample RifCSPlowO2_01_FD_184027 | JGI IMG/M metagenome (GOLD analysis project Ga0209541, IMG submission 184027) | Groundwater microbial communities from Rifle, Colorado - Rifle CSP2_plank lowO2_0.1 (SPAdes) (version 2) | ecosystem: Environmental > Aquatic > Deep subsurface > Groundwater | place... | reverse complement strand
GCGAGAAGCTTCGTCATTCCGGAATTGTTGCGCCGTTGCGCAACAATATCCGGAATCCAGAAATATATTCCCTGGATCCCGGATAAATGCTTCGCATTTTCCGGGATGACGGTTCTTTTTTCCCCGTCATTCCGGAATCGTTGCGCGAGAAGCTTCGTCATTCCGGAATTGTTGCGCCGTTGCGCAACAATATCCGGAATCCAGAAATATATTCTCTGGATCCCGGATAAATGCTTCGCATTTTCCGGGATGACGGTTCTTTTTTTTCTCGTCATTCTGGAATCAAGCGCAGCGCAGTCCTCGGAATCACGCCGTAGGCGTGATATCCGAGTATCCAGTAATACATCAAAATATCCGGAATCCAGAGAATCAAATAATATCTTGATATAAATCACACCACTTTGGATTTATCGATTCAATCAATTGTAATTTCCATTTTCTGCGCCATTTTTTTAATTGTTTTTCTCGTGTAATCGCAAGATAAATATCTGAATATTGTTCGTAATACACTAATTGATGTACCTGATATTTTTTTGCAAAGCCATCTGATAAGTTAAATTTATGTTCATAAACACGTTTGATTAAATCACTCGTCACTCCAATGTATAATGTGCCGTTTCTTTTATTGGCGAGTATGTAAAGATAAGATGTTTTCATATATATTGCCTATTTTTCCCTGGATCCCGGATAAATGCTTCGCATTTTCCGGGATGACGGTTCTTTTTTCCCCGTCATTCCGGAATTCCGCCGCAGGCGGAATATCCGGAATCCAGAAAATCAAATATAAATCACACCACTTTGGATTCAACGATGAAAACTGATTGCTTCCGCAAGATGTTGTGTCGTGATGTCTTCACTATTCGCTAAATCCGCAATTGTGCGTGCAACCTTTAAAATACGATGATAGCGACGCGCAGATAGCATGAGCTTTTGAGTGGCTTGATAAATTAAATCTTGTTCGGGTTTGCCCAGTGCGCAATATTTTGTTAATTCGCTCTGATTTAATCTTGCATTGAGTTTATCGGTGCGTTGTAGTTGTTTGTGCGCAGTAGCGGTTACGCGTTGGCGTATGGTGTGGCTGTTTTCAGCCGGTTGGTTTTCTTGTGAAGTTAAAAGATGTATTGGAAAACGCGATACATTTATATGCATATCAATGCGATCTAAAAAGGGACCGGAAATTCTTGCTTGATATTGCCCTCTTTGTTTGGGTGAACATCGACAAACCTGTTGTGTGTCGCCAAAATAACCGCAAGGGCAAGGATTCATGGCGGCGATGAGTTGAAAATGAGAGGGGAATTCGCATTGCCTTGCGGCGCGTGAAATGGTAATGGTGCCTGACTCAAGCGGTTCTCTGAGTGCTTCTAAAACATGTCGCGTAAATTCAGGCAGTTCATCTAAAAATAAAACACCATGATTCGCTAATGAGATTTCGCCGGGTTTTGGCGGATTGCCGCCGCCGACCAATGCAACATGCGAGGCGCTGTGGTGAGGAGAACGAAAAGGTCTTGTTTTCCAGTTTTTAATATGAAACCCGGTGTGACTAATGGATGCGATTGCCGCAGTTTCAAGTGCTTCTTGATCACTCATATCGGGCAAAATGCTGGGCAAGCGGGACGCTAACATCGTTTTGCCGGTGCCCGGTGGTCCAACCAATAATAAATTATGTCCACCTGCTGCCGCGATTTCTAATGCTCTGCGTGCTTGATGCTGTCCGCGCACATCGCACATGTCTAAGTGATATTCATTATTTGAAATTTGTTGAACGGGATGTTGAGCGATTAATTTTTTATTACAGATATGCGCACATACGTTGCAAATATGTCTTGCAGGAAAAACGGCTAACTCTTTAATAAGCGCGGCTTCGTTAGCATTTTGTAAGGGAATGATGAGTTGGCGATTAGCGTTTTTAGTTTCGAGCGCAAAGGGCAAGATGCCAGAAACGGGACGTAAATCACCAGACAATGCCAGTTCCCCCGCAAATTCATAATCTGATAAAAGATTTTTTGGAATTTGCTGGGAGGCCGCTAAAATGCCTAGTGCAATGGGTAAATCAAATCGTGTTCCTTCTTTTGGTAAGTTAGCGGGCGCTAAATTAATGGTGATGCGTCCATCGGGAAAATCAAAATGCGTGTTTAATAATGCGCTACGAACGCGTTCTTGACTTTCTTTGACGGCAGTTTCCGCTAATCCAACAATATTAAAACGCGGTAGTCCACCAGACAAATGTGCTTCGATGGTAACGGCTGGCGCGTGCATGCCGTATTGCGCACGGCTGTGCACGATAGCAAGAGACATAGCATTATCCTTGTGAAATGAAAAAAAGAATTGGATTTTTTTGGTAGAGATAGAATTAAGGGAGACAGAAATTGTATGCTATTATTTTTGGTTTGTCACTGTGTTTTCTGTGAACAAGCTGGTAAAAATCAAAGCTCTAACGCCGCCTTTTGTTTTTCCATAATTTCTTTTATGCCATTTTGTGCAAGGGTCATCATTGATTGATATTCATCTGCGCTAAAGGCATTTTTTTCTGCGGTGCCTTGAATTTCAATAAATTTATTTTCATCGGTCATGACAACATTCATGTCGGTGTCTGCGCTGGAATCTTCAGCATAATCTAAATCTAACACCGCTTCACCATTGACTATGCCAACAGAAACAGATGCAACCAAATGTTGTAAGGCGTGATCAGTAAACAAGCCTTGTTCATAGCCGTATCGAATAGAGTCGGCAAGGGCAATGCATCCGCCAGTAATCGATGCAGTGCGCGTGCCGCCATCAGCTTGAATGACGTCGCAGTCGATATTGATCGTATTCTCACCCAATTTTTTTAAATTTACAGCAGCGCGCAGCGATCGACCAATCAGTCGCTGTATTTCTAATGTGCGGCCTGATTGTTTGCCGTGAGCGGCTTCGCGATTCATGCGCTCATTTGTTGAGCGGGGTAACATACCGTATTCAGCTGTCAGCCAACCTTGCTTTTTATCGCGTAAAAACCGGGGAACGCCAATGATGATACTGGCGGTGCAAATTACTTTCGTATTGCCATATTCAATCAGTACCGAACCTTCTGCATATTTGGTATAGTGTCGCGTTATTTTAATATCACGCAATTGATTATTGTTGCGTTGATTGGATCGCATGATGTGAACCTCCGAAAGCAATGAATAGGGGGAGTTATTCTTGTACAAAACAATGCATTAATCAATGTTTTTTTGCATGCAGCTCTGAGCTGCTATAAGACAGGCTGTGACTGCATTGTAGCAGCTCAGAGCTGAGAAACAAAAGAGGTGAAGCGATGGTGAAGAGTATGACGGCGTTTGCAAGGACGCAAAACGAGGGTGAATTGGGTACGGTCGTTTGGGAAATCAAAGCGGTCAATGGTCGGTATTTGGATGTGCATTTTCGTTTGCCGGAGGTTTTTCACGAATTGGAACCGGTGTTGCGTGAAAAAATCAAACAGCAAATATCGCGTGGTCGAGTGGAATGTACAGCGTGCTATCAAGCGCCTATTACAGCCAATGCGGCGATGCAGGTGAATGTCGATGTGATGAATGAATTATTAGCAATGACACAATCGGTTCAAACGGTTTTTACGCAAGCCGCACAACCATCCGTGTCGGATATTTTGCGTTGGCCGGGCGTTGTGGAAGCACTGGAAATGGATAAAAAGAAATTACATGAATATGCGATACAATTGTTTGAACAAGCGCTTGAGCAGTTCAATTCAACAAGAAATAGAGAGGGAACTCAATTAAAAGAATATATTGAGAGCCGATTGATATCGGTTTCACAACAAGTGACGCAAGTCGAACAAGAAATGCCGGCGATTATCAAAAAACATCGCGACATGATTCTGGGTCGTTTTGAAGAAATGAAAGTGAGCGTCGATCCTGAGCGTTTGGAACAAGAGATGGTGATGTTAGCGCAGCGTCTGGATGTGGCCGAAGAAATTAATCGTATTCAGACGCATGTGACAGAAGTAACGCGTGTGTTATCTGACGATGAAATTATGGGTCGCCGGTTGGATTTTTTGATGCAAGAATTAAACCGTGAAGTGAATACGCTGGGCTCCAAATCCTGTCATGAACTTACTTCACACGCGGCGGTCGAGTTGAAAGTGTTGATCGAGCAGATGCGAGAGCAGGTGCAAAATATAGAATAACTCAAGGGGAGCGTTCCTGAGCACCCACAAGCGAAAAGTCCCACGCGGCGGCAAGCCGCGGGGAAATTCGCATTTTATTTATTGATTTGGATTGGGTGTCGGCGTCGGTCTGTTTATTGTCGGTTGCGCCGATAATGAGATAGGCTGTATCACATTTGTTGACAGGGTGATCGTATTTTGTGTCATGATGCCAGCTAATTCTAATTTTATTTGTTCTAATTCTTGCGAAATTTTATATAAATTATAATTAATGCCAAAGAAAGAGACAAGCATCATATGTACGCGCGTAAAGAGATTGGTATTGTTTCCAAAGAATGAATCCCAAAATGCTTTACTGCCAGGGTTATGTGTATCCATAAATTGCAGTAATGACGTTGCACTGGATGGGTTCGGTGAATCGCTGGATTTTTCCGGTAGACGCTCTGCGTATGCTTCTGCAATATTGTAATCAGCAACTGATTGAATGGCTGATAGCGTTCGTTGTAACACTATGTATTGTGCTTGTTGGGATGTCGGTTTTGCCGTATTTACCGCCGGCAATGCAAACCCTGATGCGGAAAGATTTTTGATATAGGCTTGTAAGCGATTATCTAAATTAGAATCAATGGTTGTTGCATTCTTTCCATGCGCATATATTTGTGTGCCCAGTAAATCTTTTGCCGAAGCGGGCGGTGTTGCTGTTTTTGCTTGAGAGTCACTGAGTGGTCCGTACACCGGTGATTCAGCGTTAATTAAATTTATATAATTTGCGGTTAAATCCGGCAGGTTATTCGTATCCTTAAAAATGGCTGTTTTAATAGATTGAGAGTCTTTAAATTGCCCATAGGCTATGTAATTATAAAGCTCTTCGGTCAGCTGGTTACGCGCACTCATTGCCTGTACTTCAATGCCTGTTGCTATGGGTGTGGTGAGATCGGTATCAAGTAAATACGGATTACCGGGCGGAATGATGATGTTGCCGTTGGCGTCTTTGGTTCCAGGTGCTCCAGCGGTATCATCTAAGTAGTCCCTATAATAACCTGTTGACGAGGCTAAATTAGTTGATGCGGTGGTGGCGACCAATGCTTGATAAATTTGATTTAATTGATCGTAAATTTGAATTAATGCCGATGGTTTTGTATCTGAAAATGTGAGCAGCCCTTTAATCGCAGTGAGCGATGTGTTTGATGTGTCAAGTTTACTATTGGTTGATGTGAAGTTATTTTGTAGTAATTCATACAAGGAGCCATTCGTTGTTAAGGTTTTTTGAATTTTATCTAATGGTTTCAAAACTTGATCAACGCATCCTTGGAAGTCAACGGCGCTACATCCTTCTGCATAAGTCGATGCAACCATAAAAGTTGAACTGGCGGTCAAGATAGCAATACTTATTGTTTTTAATAATTTAGATTTAAACATATATTAATGCTCCTAACTAATATTGAATGTTCCATCCGCTGCCGGATGAACCTTGTTGATTACCGGTTTGTGAATTACTGTTTGGCATTACGACGGGCGATGTCGATGTCTGTGTGTTTTGTCGTGTTTGTGAATCAATTATGCTAGTGGATGTAACCGTTGGGACTGTGTTTTGTGCTTGTGGATTACATTGGCAGCTGGGGTAAACGCGCGAGACGCGTTTGCCGCTGTTGTCATATAAGAAGTTTCCTGAATAATTATAGGGGTCTGTTGTCGTGTAACAATCGCAGGTTTGTGTCGTGCTTGTTGAAGGAGTGGGTGTTGTTTTTTGTGTTGTCGCTGCCGCGGGTGTTGTTGTCGATGGCGGTTGTGTTGCTGTATCGCCTGCTCGTGTGGGTTGCAACTTTTGTTGTAGCTGTTGTTGCAACTTGTTCGTATCGACTTGACTTTGATCGATTGCTTGTTGTGCTTTGGCTAAGTTTTGATTCTGTTGAATCGTATCTTGTGATTGGGGATAAGTAACCGATGAGCTGCCGCTCGCGAGCGCTGTATTAGCGAGTAATGCGCATCCCATGATGAGAATTAATTTAGAGAGTCGTGTTTTCATTTTCCATTGCCTTTGCGACTAGTTCAAATCGTTCTTTTGAAAATACGCGCGAGAGTAGACGAAGTCTTTCAAACACAATATTGCGACGTAAGAATAATTGTGCGGCTTGGTTTTGTGATTGTTCTTCTGCATGCATGAGTACACGCGATGCCGATCCAGGATAAATTGAATCGATGGCCTGTAAAATTCGCAAAACACGGCTCATTTTAAGATGACAGCCGATTTTAACGTAATGCTGCTCATTGGCTAATTCGAATTTTGTGATGCCTTCTAAGTTTTGGCCAAGTTCATTCAGTGCGTTTTCGAGTTCAGCTTGTCCATCTAATGTCCAGTTTTCAACGCTTTCCATGAAGGAGATGACGCGATAAATCATTTTATCTTCATAGTTTTTCCAAAATTCATGTGCTGATTTTGTACTTAAATCTGGCATTACGGATTCCCACACTGTATAGTATTTACTAAATAATAATCTTGAATTTTTAATAAGTATAGCAAAATGATTGCTATAATATGTAAGTGAGGGCAAAAGGGCGTCAGTGATATTGCTGTCGTGCGTCTTTTGGGCAAGATCGGTTTGTTTGATAAAGGTATTGTTTAAAAAATGGGCATATTTAAGAGCGTTAGTAATCAGTTAATCAAGCCGGCAATCAATGTCAAAGGTTGGGCGAGCTGGACTTTTTTTAAAGATAATACTGCATCTCTTGTTCGTATGTTGAAACCTGTGTTCATGGTTCATCGTTTGCGTGAGGATGAAAAAACGCGAGAAAGTTTTGAGCATGCGCTCGAGCGTTTGGGGATGACAGAGACAGATGTGGAGCGTAAAGTTCAGTTCTTGAAAAGATCCTTTACTTTTTACATGAGCGTGGTGGCGGTGGCGGTATTATATGCTATTTATCTCTTTTTTCATGCCGATGTTTTTTCATTGGTTGTAACCATTTTATTGTTTTTTTTATTTTTGGTGAAAGCGTTTCAAATGCATTTTTGGTTATTTCAAATTAAACATCGCAAGTTAGGATGTTCATTTTCCGAATGGTGGTCGGGCAAGGTAGAGGACAATTCATGATGAAAAGAATAATGCAAAATTTCTACGTGAAGTTTTTATTGATTTTTAGTGTATTGTTTTATTGCCCATTTGTTTTTGCTGATACGGATGTGAATGTTAAATTTTTTACGGCACCTGCCACTGATATTTCGCTTCAATTTGTCAGTGCGTTATTTGGACGTTTTACAGATGCACTTCCGCAAGTTGTTAAATCGACCAGTATTTTAAGTACGATGTTTACCTCGTTCAATCATGCGGTTTTGGTATTGGGTGCGATTATTATTTTATATACAACGATGCTTGCGATCATCAATACGGCGCATCAAGGCGAGTTTTTAGGCAAGAAATTCGATTCGATGTGGGTGCCGATTCGATCGGTTGCTGGGTTTGCCTTGTTGATTCCCGTGGTGCAGGGGTATTCGAGTATTCAAATTTTTATGATGTGGGTGATTACGCAAGGAGTGGGGGCGGCGGATAGCTTGTGGAATGCTGTTGTGCCCGCATTTGATTTAGGTAGTTCTGGCAGCGGGACTTCTATTCAACACACCGATACGCTAGAGGATGCGATGAAAATTGAAGATGTTTGGAAAGGCATCTTTTGTATGTATCAGCAATATCAAACAGCGCATGGCGGCGCCTTGCCCGAACAACCACTTATCCCTTATGTTTTTGATATCGCTTCTCCTAATCCAACGCTGCAGGAACTTTTTGGGAACGGTAAGATGAGCGCTTACACGTATGAGGATCAGCATGCATATACGTATGCGTTTATTCCTATGACAGATTGGGGCGATACACAGAATTATACTTGTGGTAGTTTGTTAGTGCCGAGTGGTACGTGGACGACTACGCCCACCGACGGAATTAATCAACAGATTCCTATTTTAATGGCACAAATGCAGACGGCAGTTAACTCATTAAATAACATAACGTATAATTATCTTGTGCATGGTGTTCAGCCTGGAACGAATCCCTTGGTGGATTTGGCCTATCAGTTGGAAGGCGCACTAAGTAATATAAGCAATTCTTCAGACTTGACGGGTTGGAAGGAAAAAGCAGAGACGCAAGGCTGGATGAGCGCGGGTCAATTTTACTTTAAAATTGTCGCCTCTAGCGGTGGCGGTAATACCTATAAAACATTCGATAATAGTTTAAAATTTTGGTCGGGTGAAACCTATAAGCAGGTTGATAATGGCCCCTCAGTGAGCGATCCATTGTTAACAAGTTTTGATTCAGATGCAAATAATCAATTGGGTTCTGGGAGTGTGGTGCCAAGTGCTAGTACATATTCTGCTGCAGATAAGTCTTTCAAGGCGACGGGCGTGTGGAGCGCGATTGTAAACATACTTGCGCCGAATTTTAAGAATTTATATGCTTCTGAGGACAGCATCAATCCGATTTATTTAACCCATGATCCATTGATCACTATTCACGAGGTGGGAGATAATATTATTACTTCTACGGTCAGATTATGGGGCGTGTCACTAGTTGCGGCACTGGTTGCCGCTGCTTTTGGTGTTATGAGCGGTGTGAGTTCGGTCGCTTTAGTCATTCAAACAGCTACTACTTGGCTTCTTTTGCCACTTCTTGCTTTATTTGGCGCGGTTTTTGGATTTGGGATTACCATGGCGGTCTATATTCCATTGATTCCGTTTATCATCTTTTTGTTTGCTGCTATCGGATGGTTGTTTGCGGTGGTAGAAACGATGTTAGCTGCGCCACTGGTGGCGCTGGGTATTACTCATCCCGAAGGACATGAAGTGTATGGTCGCGCAGAACCGGCGGTGCAATTATTAGTGAATGTGTTTTTGCGACCGAGCTTTATCTTGTTTGGATTTGTATGCGGCATATTGTTAATGCGCATATCGCTGACATATTTGAATCTATTGTTTGGAGGAGCGATGAGCTATATTCTTAGCGATGGCTCAAATGCCGCGAAATTATTTAAATATCTGATGGTATTTGCAGTATATATAACTTTAGTGATTGGTATTGTGAATCGCTGTTTTGCGCTGACACATATTATTCCGGATCAAGTGCTGCGATGGATTAGCAATCAGACACAATTTGGCACGACCAGTCCCGATCAGTCCATTGAAGGCGGCATTAAAGGTGCTGCAGGCAGTTTGGGCTCCTCTGGCCATGGCGGTGGTGGCGGCGGTCATGGCAAGCCTCATGGCAAGGAGCCTAAGGTTGGAGGCGGCGGGGCTGATGGTATCGCGCCTGCCGCTGGTCAAGGCCATGCTGCTCCTCCTGCGGCGCCTGCTGGTGGTGGTCCTGCTCATGGTGGCGGTGCTGGTGGTGGTCCTGCTCCCCACGGCGGCGGATGAGCTAGCGTAGCCCGCATGGAGCGAAGCGAAATGCGGGCTACGCTTGCTGATATCCATTTCCCAAAAAAAGATGGCAGGTCCCGCCAAGGCAATCCGGTGCGCATGCGATATAAAATTCCTTCTACCGTTTTTCGCAATTGGGGTTTGTCATAAATCCCAAATTGTCGCATAATTGTCCTGAGCTTCGACCATTGCTCATCTGTGAGCATGAGTCGGATCATTGCAAACTCGTTTTATTGTTGGTTAATAATTTACAATTCTACGAGTTTGCTCTTACAAATCAACCGCTTATGGTGAATTGTAAACAGCCCCTAATCCATCTTTATTAAGATTTCTCGAAATTTTCGATAATCAGATGGCACATAAATGTTCGGAATGGCAGTTAGTAGGTTGGGCCGTGAGGCGCAACAGTAACAATTTGTTGGGCCTACGCTTGCTTTGGGTGTCATCCCCGAAAATGCGTAGCATTTGTCGGGGATCCATTCCTAAATGAACATCTATCTTGTTATATGTTTTAATCTTTGACTTATCAACCTATGGATCCCCGGCTATTTTGCTACGCAAAATCCCGGGGATGACAAGCACGGTAGGTTATTTTGTGACAGACCCTCGTCCGGAGCTCGCGTTTTTAGTCACGCCCAAGTCAATATCTGCACTATGTGCTTCTGCCAAAATCAAACGATAGGTGCGTTCGCTGATGCGACCGGCGTCGAATTGTTTTTTGGCATCGACATCCATGGTTTGGCCATGTTGTTTGAGCATTTGTCGGGTATGGGCAGTGACATCTTCGAGGTTGGCGGATAATAATTTATCGCGAACCTCTTCAGAAAAAACAAGATATTCACGCAAAGCCACGCGCTTGCCATCGACGGTTGGGACAAGCCGTTGCCAAATGACCATGCGAATGGTTTCTAAAATATCAATGGATCGGCCATGTCGTTCTTCGTGCGGAAATGTATTGACGAGTCGTCGTATAGTTTCGGCTACGCCATTGGTATGCAATGTGGTATAAACCGGATGACCGGTCATAGCGGCTTCAATCGACGCAGCGATGGTTTCTTGGTCGCGCGATTCACCGACTAAAATCAATCCTGGTTTTCGGCGCAATGCATTGCGCACACCGGCCGCAAATGTCGGTAAGTGTTTTGGAATCTCTGCTTGGCTAACAATAGAAGTGGGTTTTTTAACATTATCAAAAACGAATTCGATTGGCGCTTCGTAGGTGACCACTTTACGGTTGCCTTCTGGATTCATGACAATGCTTTTAATTATCGAAGCGAGCAATGTGCTTTTACCCGAACCCGTCGGCCCTGTCACATAGATTATGCCTTGGTCTGGCGCCATGTTGTCGATAATATCTTGGGGCAAATCCATCTGGCTTAAGTCAGGTGGTTCATTTGGAATGGTTCGTGCGGTGATTTGAATGCCACTATGGCCTTCGACCAAACAAGATGTTGCATTGATACGAAAGCGAAATCGTTCCGATCGATTGGGACGAATTTCATATTGCGTATCGATGTCACGACCACTCAATAATTGTGCGGTGCCGTTCGCGCCGTACATGGAATTAATAATTTCACCGACCTCGTTGTTAGATAAACGTCGGTGTGTGATTTTATGTAAACGCCCAAAGATTTCTGCGAAGATGGTTTCATCGGTTTGAATGGTAATATCAGATGCATCGTTGCGTGCACAATAAATCAATAACTCGTTGAGCTTGTCCATATTAAAACGAATCGGTTCGTTGGGAAACGAAAATTCGTTTTCTATTTTTGTATTAGTGCTGGTTGCCATTGTTTTGTATTCGTCTCGAATTTGGGTGTTGCTGTAATTTGTAGTGATTGATCGTTAATACGCATTTCATCGTTGTCGCCCGTCACGCCCATGTTATATTGTACAACGCGAGGTTTACTCACCATATGTTGTGCCAACAAGTTGCGATATAACGTCATGCCCGTGTAATCGCGCTTTAAGCGCGCTAAATTGGCGGCATAAATATTATTTGCTTGATCAATGCCTCGTTGCCAACCGGTCTCAATATATTGTGTCCAGAGTTCGCGTTCTTCTTCGTTGCGAGGTAATAATGTGGAATCAGGTACCCCGGGTTTTTTATACTGCATCAATAAATATTGATCCCAATCGGGCGCGGTTGTGATGAAGCGTGCTTGTTGAATAATTTTATACGTACGATCGGCAATGCGCAAAGAGGTTGAGTTTGCTAAGTTGAGCGATTGATTGCTTTGTTCTAACACGGGTGGCAAAATATTTTTATCGAGCAACAACCCGTTAAAATTAAAAACTTGAGAGAGAGTGCTGCGATTGGATTCGAGCATCGTATTTAATTGTTCTGCTCGCCACGCGAGTCCGCCTTGCGCGCCCAGGGTCAGTGCGGTTTCTTTAATGGCTTGGAGTCGAATTTTGCTGCCCGTTGGCTGTTCTGCGACAATTTGTTGGCGCGATAGATTGACCAAATCATTAAAGTTGGTCGTGTCGACGGGTGCTTGTTGGCTGGCGCACCCCGTGAGTATTCCTGTGGTCAGCGCAAGTACAATACATAATTGTTTCATCTTTGCTCGCTTACTTCGTCTTTACGCCCCTGCATACCGCAATTCAATTGTATGAGTGGATGGAAATACCACAATGTTTGCGCGTTTGCCAGACTGATAACCAGCATCTCTTAAAATGTCACCAATTGGCGTATTTTTGGCAGTAATTGACACAATAATTGGAATTGCCGGTGCTCGACCTAATACACGCAGCTTATAATTTGCCGAATTGGCTATTTGTTGTATTAAAGGTTGTATTGGACCATTCCAATCCATTGAGGCCGGCATCGACATGCCATAGCTGGCTGGATTTGGTGGCTCTGACACGCGAACAGGCGGATAAGCCGCTTGTTCTGTTTTTCCTAAAGTCGTCAGAGATTGGTTCACTGACGTGGCGGCCTCTCCAAGCGCCATATAGGCGTCATAGTCGGAGCTGTTAGGCGAGGGGTAAGACGACTGCGTGCTACATGCCGTTAGTAGCGCGCAACAGCCCAAAACTGCAAGTAAATTTTTATACATCATTTTAGTTACTACATTCCAACCTTAAAATTTTATTGAATCAAGTTGGCCAGATAATGTCAAGGTGTGCATGCGAAGTTTCTTGATATCAGTGCATTTTGGACGGAATGGATCGTTTAATTGATCATGGAGGTTGGCGCCGAGCAGTTTTTGGGTTAGAATTTTCATAGTTGGTTGATAGGGAGAGAGAAAATGGCGCATTGGCGTGATTCGGCGCGGAGTCCACGTTTTTATGTTGTTGAGGGATGGGCAGCATTCCCTATGCTGCTATTTTTGTTGCATATCAAGTGGTGGACGTTGTTTGTAGCAGTGGTTGCTACTTTGTTTTTTTCCGTATTGGATCGCTATGGGTTTACAATCCCCATATTTTGGCGATGGATTATTAATTTCTTGGGTGGTCCGCGTAAAATGGCGCGGCCATGGTGGCAATGATTAAGGATAGAACAAATGTCTGATCAGATGCTTGAATTATCAAAACGTTTGGTGAAAATCGCCAATGAATTGGGCGTTAAATTTACTTTGCGCAATGAGCCTGTTGTATTTGGTGAGGTTTTTTCTGATACAGGATTATTGCCCGGTATTGCGCGTCGAGCTGATCAGTTATGCTCGCTGTGCTTGGGTTACGGCATTGGAGCGAGTTTTGAGAAAGCAGAATCGGGGCCGTTAAAGCGAAAGGTAAGTTTTGACGACGTGACGCCGAGTGTGTTGCGTTATTTATGTATTACGGATGTGTTATGTGATTTCATCTATGCTGCGCCCTCAAAGGACGCGGTGCCATTGGATGCGTTGCTGTATGATTGGTGGCCAGCTGAGTAGGGATGCCAATTGATTCATGGGTTTCATGGCGATAAACAGCTATACTAATTGGGAAGAATCCGTTAGAATTCCGCGTCTTACTAAAGAGAGAAAGGGTTAGACTGTGCCAGACAATCCCCCAAAAATAAATCCAATGGACACAGCTACATCGTTGCATCGAATAGCGGTGCTCTGTGAAAAATTTGAGCCGTTTGCGGATAAGCAAGATTCGAATGTACCATCGAGAACTGAAAACACGGTAAACCGCGCGAGTGACACAGAGCGGCATTCTATCAATCCCACATCAGGCGCATAGTTGTTTTTTGGAAATTGAATCAAAAAGTTTATTTATTATGGCTGAAGAAAAACGCTATCTGACAGATTTACATGATCGTTTGGAAAACATTGCGATACGTATTCGCGGATTAAAATCGTATGATGTAGCCAATGATGAAAAAATTTCGCGTATTGTTCAAGAGGCGGTAGATGTCGAAGATGTTTTGCGTAAACAATATAAAGTCGGTGTTCGCTTCAATATTATTCGTCATCAATTAGCTAATTTGAAAGAGAGTATTGCGCGCGTGTTGCATCCCGATAATAACGCAATGCCCGTCGTTGAACAGCGTTTTGCAGGTCAGGTGGCCGATGATGAGCGATTGGTTTATGTTTATTTGTTTAATACGCAAGGCGGGGTGTTAAAGACATGGCAAAATTTATTGTCAAAACGTTCATTGATCGAACATAGTTTTAATCGGCCGATTTATGAAAGTAAGGAACAGATTGATGCAGCGATGTCTTTACGATCGATGTCAGCGCAACACGCGTATATAACAATTATTGTTAAAAAAGATGATATTTCGCGTACATATAACGGTAATGAATTAAAAGATGTGCAGGGGTTGCCTATCGTGCGGCTTCGTCAAGGTGCGTTGAAAATGGGAAATATTATTAATTTTACACATATGGGTAAAGAGTATCGTATTTCGCCGGAGGGACAATTGTTGCTTGAGTTGGGTTGTTAATTATTACTTGCGTGAGGTCTTGTGCCAGCGTCATGCGCGTTATCCTCATGATCATTATGCGCCTCATGTGCCTTGTGTGTATCATGCGTAGCATGTGTATCATGTGTATCATGAGTAGCATGCGCACCATGCGCACCATGAGCAGCACCATGAGCGCCATGCGCATCATGCGCATCATGAGCATCATGCGCGTCATGCGCGTCATGCGCGTCATGCGCACCATGTGTTCCGCCATGTCCATCGCCGTGCGCGCGCGTATAACCGGGTGGCGGCCGGCCGGATCCAAAATGTTGATGGAAATCACCTAATCCTAATACTTTGATGGCGGCATCTTGTGAGTGGAAATTGTGAAATTCAATTTCTTCTTTGCTGTGAACATGGTGATGTTCATGATGGTGCTCGTGATGGTGCTCGTGATGGTGTTCGTGATGACCATGCTCGTGGTGACCGTGTTCGTGATGTCCGTGGTGTTCGTGATGATGCTCATGATGATGTTCATGATGCCCGTGTTCGTGATGGTGTTCATGGTGATGTTCATGATGTCCGTGGTGTTCATGATGCCCGTGTTCGTGATGGTGTTCATGGTGATGCTCATGATGCTCGTGATGCTCGTGTGCTTCGTGCGCGCCGTGTTCATGTTGTTCGTGATCAGTGATAATTTCTTTGTGATGTTTTTCTTCTTCGGCAAGCTCTCTGTCTTCTTTTTTTTCTTCGTCGATTTCTTCTTTATACTCCTCTTTATTTTCATCGATTTCTTCTTGTTTTTCTTTTTGTTCCTTGAATTTTGCATCTCGGTCGAAGACGTTGATTGTGAGTTGATCTTGCTTTCCGCCTCCTCCTTCATCGTCACCCATCTTGTTGCGGCATTCGCTACAAATGCTGCTATAGATGGCGCCTAAAACAGGATCTTCGAGCAAAAACGCCTCAAGTGATTTGCGGCGCTTGCAAATTGAGCAAATTTTGGCCGAGCCAAAGTAAGTCATATGATCATTTTTACTTGTCATCATACAAATAAACGTACCCTGTTAATATGAGCGGCTTTCATGCCGGTTTTGTTTGTTTTGCGATTGTTCATTGGTTCAATTAATGTTATGTTTAGTTATTATCATTTTAGCACTAAATGGACAACTATTTTAGGCATTTAAGGGGTGAATATGTCAGGTGGCGGTGGCGGTGGACAAGAGGGGCAGGGTAAAGATCCGGCTGGCACGGGAGTCTTATGGATTTTAGCGGCAATTTTTGTATTGCTGTGGGGCGCATGGACGTTTGGGCATACTCAAATTGTTGCCGGTTTTTTTTATCTCAAACAGGTGGAAATTAGCGCCATTCAATTTTTTGTTGGGGGCTTAGATCAGCTCAAAACCTATGTTACTACAACGTCACCAGGGACAGTTGATATTCAAACATTATCGAGCGTAGCGAATCAAGTCGGCGATTATTTGCAAATTCCTGTCATCACTATTTTGTTGCTCTTGGCAGGGGTGCTTTTTTTTCGCAGTTCAACGACGCGCTATAGCGAAACCTATACGATGTCGACGTTTGTGCATAAAGAAATAAAAAATTGGCCGCAAAGCATGCCGGTCATCGACTTAGATTTGGTGCATACCGATGTGGATGAAGGGGCCTGGGCGATGGCATTGACGCCAATGATGTTTGCCAAAAAATATCAGTTATTAACGAATCCGACACAAAAATATTACGAGGATCGGTTAAAGGCTGAAATGACTTATCACGTTTCCGTGAGACATGAGCGCGCTAAGCAAGTTTTTATAATGCAGCTAGGTAAATTATGGCAAGGATCTGCCGCATTGAAACCACATGTGCGCGCATTATTTGCTGTTTTTATTGCACGTGGCGCTCAAGATGCGCATGCGTCATCTGAGCTGCTAGAACAGATATCGCGTTCTTCGCGTACTGGAAAATTAGATTTTTCAAGTGTTGATCGGATCATAGAAAAATATGAGAAATTGCCTGCCGTTCAAGCAGTGATTAGTAAGCATGCCTATGAATTGACTGTCATGGCATCCATGTTGGCATTTGCTCGTACCGATGGTGTGTTATCCAGCGCAGAGATTTTATGGTTAAAACCGGTTGATCGGCGTTTATGGTTTGTTTTAAATACCGTGGGTCGTCGCGTGGCCGTGCCTGAAGTGGCGGGGGTTTATGCGCATTGGATCGCTGAGAAAAAATTACAGCGTTCATTAAAAATGCCCATGATTGATTCGGCGATTGATGCATTAGAGATGGCAATACAAGAAGTGTTGTACAAACCTGTGTAGTGTGATTGGGAGATGAAATGAAGATACGAGGGTTAACGGAACATCAAGAACAAGATCCCCGCCTATTGCTGCGTGATACGCGCACCATCGGCGAGCATATGCATCATTTTTTTGAGAGTCCGCGCAATGGAGCGATCGTTTTGTTGGGCTCAGCGGTCGCTGTTCTTTTTGTTAAATCAATCGCAGATTTTATTTTTTTATTTTGTCTGGGCGTGTTTTGGTATTCCTATAAACGCGAGACCACCTTACCCGTGCGTTTGCCTTTGCGTTCACAGATGCATGATTACCACGATTTGAAACCGGGCGGGCATCATCCGAATATGGCGCAAGGTATTTATTTTTATGGGAATGAAGCCGAAACAAACGAGGAAGTTTGGTTTAGTGATACGGATATGCGTACACATACGTTGTTTTTTGGTTCAACCGGTAGCGGTAAAACAGAAGCCTTAATTGGTATTGCTTTCAATTCACTTGTGCAAGGCAGCGGATTTATTTATGTCGATGGTAAAGGTGATAACACCTTGTTTGCGAAGATTTTTTCGATGGCGCGCAGCGTGGGTCGAGAAGATGATGTGTTGTTAATTAACTATATGACGGGCGCGCGTGATATTGTAGGTCCACAAGAACGTCGGTTATCAAACACGTTAAATCCTTTTTCGCAAGGTTCTTCGAGCATGCTAACGCAATTGGTGGTGAGCTTGATGAGTCAGGCAAGCGGTACTCCGGATGGTGATATGTGGAAAGGCCGTGCGATCGCCTTCGTTGAAGCGCTCATGAAAATGTTAGTGTATATGCGCGACCAAGAAAAAATATTATTAGATGCGAATAGTATTCGAAATTATTTTGATTTGGCGCGATTGGAATCAATCGTGATTGATAAAAAGTTTCCGCGTGACAATCAAGAGGCGGTCGATATTAGTGATATACCTGCATTGATTATGGAGCCGATTTATAATTATGTGGTGACATTGCCTGGTTATAATAAGGAGAAAAAAGGAAAACAGGTGTCGCAGGTTTGGGAGCAGCATGGTTTTATCACGATGCAGTTGGTGCGAGTGTTTAGCTCGTTGGCGGATACCTACGGACATATTTTACGAACTAAATTAGCGGAAGTGGATTTGCGCGATGTCATTTTGAATCGTCGTATTTTGGTTGTGTTATTGCCCGCACTAGAAAAATCACCGGATGAGTTGGCCAATTTAGGCAAGATTATTATGGCATCCATGCGCGCGATGATGGCGGCCGGTTTAGGTGAAGAAGTGGAAGGCGACTATCATGATTTGGTGTTAAGCAAACCGACGAATGCAGCAACGCCGTACTTATGCATTTTAGACGAATATGGTTATTATGCCG
>Ga0209541_10007676_pt1 | contig 18053 bp, 14 predicted proteins | sample RifCSPlowO2_01_FD_184027 | JGI IMG/M metagenome (GOLD analysis project Ga0209541, IMG submission 184027) | Groundwater microbial communities from Rifle, Colorado - Rifle CSP2_plank lowO2_0.1 (SPAdes) (version 2) | ecosystem: Environmental > Aquatic > Deep subsurface > Groundwater | place... | reverse complement strand
CTTAGGTAATTTAATAATATTTTTTGAAGATGGTTTCGACTCCATCGGCTACTAATTTTAACACTCTGTAATTTATAATTCATAAAATTTTGGCGGGTGAACTTATTCCGAAACAACTCTGAAAACCTCTTCTAATGTGGTTACACCTAAGACCGCTTGATACACTCCGTCTTCTAGCATCGTCATCATCCCTTCTTTTTTTGCCTGGATTTCTATATCGTCCTGAGAGCTTCCCTTAATAATCATTTCTTTGATGGTTGGAGTTACTTTCAGCACTTCATGCATACCGATACGACTTGAATACCCGTCCTCAAACTCACTAACCTTTATCGGTTTATAAAAAGGAATTTTTTCCCAAGTATCTTTCGGACCCACAACGTTCTCCTCCTGAAGAAAAGCAAGCATACGCTCCAGGTCAACCACTTTCCCAAGATTCTTGAGCTCAACCGCCGATAAGAAATACTTTTCCTTATTGGGGAGAAGTCTGCGCACTAACCTTTGGGCAATGATTGTTTTGACGGTAGCGGTTATTAAAAATGGCTCAACTCCCATATCTATAAGTCTAGGTATCGCGCCGGCGGCAGAGTTGGTGTGAATGGTGGAGAGAACCAAATGCCCCGTAAGTGAAGCGTTGACTGCAAGCCCTGCTGTTTCCCCATCGCGAATCTCGCCTACCATTATTATGTCTGGGTCCTGGCGCAGAAGCGACCGAAGTCCATTGGCAAAAGTAAGCCCTATTTCTGGCTTCACTTGTGTTTGATTTACTCTCTGCATTTGATATTCTATGGGGTCTTCCACTGTAGAAATATTCACCTCCGGTCTATTTAAAATATCCAGCATTGTATAGAGCGTGGTAGTTTTCCCGCTACCCGTAGGGCCGGTGGCAAGTACCATTCCGGTTTTTTGCTTTAGAGATGCATGTATTCGCTCCAACCCCTCGCCATGAAAACCGAGACCTTCCAAGGAAAATCCATGAGTATCTTCTTTCAATATTCTCATTACCGTCTTTTCTCCAAAGAAAGTTGGCAGAGTAGAAACACGAAAAGAAATTTTCTCGCCATCTTGTTCTTTTTTAAATCTTCCATCTTGGGGCAGTCTCTTTTCATCCAGTTTAAGATTAGCCAATACTTTTATGCGAGCTGTTATCCCGGCGGTAGCGCTTTTGTCCAAGACCATTGCATCATGTAGAATACCGTCTATCCTGTAACGCACGGTGAGCTTCTCTTCTCCCGGTTCTACGTGAATGTCAGAAGCATTTTGCAAAATCGCGTGAATAATTAAAGAGTCAACAATTTTTACGACAGGCAAATCTTCCGCCATCTTCTTCAATTCGGATTCAGATTTTTCATCTTGATTTTCGTCATCTTCCTTGGAAAGTGATTTGAGAGAATTGGTTTCTGTTTGTATGATATTCTTAAATTCCACCTGCAAACTTTTCCTGTATTGGATTAGCACAGACTTGATAGATGAGGTGTCGGTAAGCCTTGGAAGAATTTTTAGGCCAGAACGCTTTTTGATGAAATCAATAATCGGCAAGTCGTCCACATCCAGCATAGCAACCTCTAGGCTGTCGTCAGTTTTTTTATAAGCAACTATATTGTAATTGCGAGCAATCGGCTCCGGAATAAGAGAAAGTACAGAAAAATCAATCTTCTGTTCAACTAAATTTATAAAAGGAATTCCTAAAACAAACGCCTCCATTCTCTTCAGGTCAGTTTCTGATATTTTCCCATTGGAAAGTAGAATATGTCCGAGCTTTTGTTTTTTTTCTTCCGATTCCTTGATGGCTTCGCTCAAATCAGAACGAGTGACAAGCCCCGATTCTAAAATATATTTTTTTAACTGTTCTTCATCTATTTGCATTTACCCTCCTAAATTTTATTTAGGTAATTAAATAGTATTTTTTTAATATGATTTCGACCCCACCTAGTTTTTAACCATTGTTCTCTGGTAAAAGCATCATGTTGATTTAAAAAAGCTTCATAATAAATAATTTTGAATGGTTTTCTATTTTTCGTAGACTCAACTCTGCCGTTATTGTGCATAATTATTCTCTTTTTTAAATCATTAGTGCAACCTATGTAAATATTACCATCTTTTATACTTTTAAGTATGTAAACATAATTCATAAAATTTTGGCGGGTTCTCCCTCCTGAAATTTTTGTTAGAAAATTTTGGCGGGTTAATATATTATACCCCGTAGTTAGGTTTTTTAAAACTTTTTTATAAACCATAGCAAAAAATCCCTCCAAGAGGGATTTTTTGCTAGTTATTAGTTTTCTTGATAAGCCGGAATTCTTCTCGTGCCACATCGCCCGCCTATGTCTATGCCTGTTTCGTTGCCGTTCATTTCCATATCAAAGCAATCCCCTACACCGCTACCGCATCGCCCGCCTATGTCTATACCTGTTTCGTTGCCGTTTTGGATACCATCAAAGCAATGTCCGTCACCAGGAACACAACGGCCACCAGTATCTATGCCTGTTTCGTTGCCGTTTTTTATTCCATCAAAGCAATTTCCATCACCGCAGCGTCCGCCTGTATCTATATCTGTTTCGTTACCGTTTTTTATTCCATCGGAACAAGTGCCACCAGTCACACAGCGACCGCCTGTATCTATACCCGTTTCGTTACCGTTTTTTATTCCATCGGAACATGTACCGCCCGGAGGATTTACATAAACAGAAGTCCAAGATCCACAATTATTAGATTCGTTGCTTTCAGACACTTGCGCAAAAGTGTCAGCACACGCAAGTACAGAATATGTGCTTTGAGAAGTAAAAGTATGGGAAGTAGTAAATTCTTCACTGGCTCCTGCAGTAAGTGTCCCCATCGCTCGAATTCCTAAGTCAGAGATAGTACCTCCACCATTTGGAAGAGTTGCTACTTGAAAACGGTTATAAAAGTAGGGTCCCGTAGTACTAGCAGAACCTATGTTGCGAACAATTGCAGATAAATCTACTGCAGTATTCACAATAGCTGTATTGGGACTGGAACTACTTGCTGTAATATCGGGTAAGGCTGCAGACACAGTCACAGTAGTCCAAGGAGAAGAGCAGTTGTCGGCTTCATTGGATTCAGCTACTGTTCCTACGAAAGAAGCATTGTTGTCTGCGCAAACACGGATATATTTTGTTCCCGTGGATGTGAAAGTTTTTGAATTGTAGGCTGAAATATTTCCACCGGCAACTATGGGATTCTCAGTTATAGTAGTACTGCTGCTAGTTACAGCATTATGGTCAGCATCTTCATCATATTGGAAAAGATGCGTAATACTGCCAGATACTGGATCACCTCCATTGTTTGAAATAACTGCAGAGTAAGAGGTAGAAGTATTAACGGTCGCTGAGGTCGGAGATATAGAACCAGCAGTCAAATTAACTCCAGGCTCTCCTTCTGGTGATTCACAAGTTCCTCCATAAGAATCTCCTACCCAGGTATTTGGAGGATCACAACGGTCGTCGGGTGGCGGATTGCTGCCAGTTGGACCAAAGTTTATTGAAACTGTCAGAACATCTCCATTTGCTAATGCAGTCGGAGTACTGACCCCAGAACAGCTTCCTGAGGAATTACAAAGGGTAGCCGTTTGTCCTCCTGATGTGTAGTATGCAGTATTATCGGGAAGAACATTATAAGTGCCGGCTGGAACATTGGAAGAAAGAGCTTCCCCGACACCTCCACTATATCCACCGAAAACTCTAGTTAAAGAAACTGTGGAGCCTGAACCATCATTTACATGCCAACCAAACCAGCCATTCACTGTAGTTATATAACTTTCTTGCACGGTTGGGGTATATATTTTAATAACTGGACTCAAAGAAGTATAAGTGAGCGTAAAAGATTCATCTTCAAAATTTACCAGGCTTAGACTTGCGTCTCCATCCTTACTGTTTGTGATTGCGGGAGGGTAACTGTAACCAGGTATGCTGTCAGGAGTGATAGTGTACGTTGTGCCGTCGCTTCCTCCGGTATCCAAATTTGGAAAAACAGTATGCGACCCGCTCATGCCGACGCCGTTTATCTCATCTCCAGGGTTGATGGTCCAGCCGCCACCCACATTACTAGTAACTGAAATTCTAGCCGACTCATGGCATATACTTCCGGCGCTACTCCAGGAAGTGTCCGGCGCGCAACTTGCAGAAACAGTGCTTGAAGCAAGTGGTGGTTCACCATTATGATAAAGATAAAAAGTTCTGGGACTGGACAAGAAAGGAATGGTAAAAGCGGTAGGTCCGCCAGAGTTTCCGGTCGCAATTTGTGTATTATCAACTGGATAAGAAGAAGTTATCTTTGATGTTACTCCTGCAACAGGATTAACCGTATCCCAGGAGAAATTTATATTGCAAGAACTTTGCCCGGATGGAATCGTGCAAGAAGAAACTGCGGGGGTAAGAGTGCCGGTTGTGCTAGGAGGTGGAGTACAGTCTATGTAAAAAGTTTTGTCTTGAGGTGGTTCTTCTGGAAAAAGGGTCATGGTTAAGCTTCCACTAGTTGAGCTTCCATTGTCCGAACTCGTGATAGTTACCCCTGAAGTTGGGCTACTGACACCGAGAGTATATGCTGTGCCACCTATCTCAGACAAAACTTCAAGACGAACAAAAGAACCCGTGCCTTCAAATCCTCCTGGGTCTATTCCCCACGAAGCCGAAAGACAAGAATCAGCATCTACTGATATATACGCTATATCTGAAGTTTGGTCCGACTCTCCTATGACAATAGTCAGATACTCAATAGCGTGCAAGTTATTTAAACTGTCATAGATACCCATAGAGATTGTCGTATCTTCATAGAAAGACCGAACTACACCATCCGGATTAGGGGCAGTACTGAAATTTTCCTCCGTGCCGAGGCCGTCCAAGCCTGTTATTCTTGCCACGCAGAATGTAGAACCTCCGTTGTGAGATATTTCCCAGGTAATGGTAACTTCTTCACCCGACGCGGCGGGATTGGGATCAGCGGAAAATTGGTCTATGGTAAGAGGTGAACAATCTTCCTCCGGCTGAGCGTAAGAATTAAAAACGGGAAGGGTAAAGGAGAGCAGGGCGAAAAAAGCAATAAAAAAAGAAATATTAAGGGCAATCCTCACTCCGGCTTTTTTATTGAAATTAAAATTTTTCATACGCTTTATATTCTATTACGGTCTGTCCAAGTAAACTAGCCGCACCTCCGTCATACCATCCTTGGGAGTAATTATAATAGAGAGAGTGTCGTTATTTTTCGTACCCGTCAGATAGCCCTGCTTTTCGGAATTTCGACTGCTGAGTCTGACCTTGAAACCAACCTCAGCCATATACCCAAGATACATATTATACAATTTACCTTGACTCTGAGAAGCAAAGTAAGTAACGACAGATTGAGTCATATTACGGTCAATGTAATCCATCGTATAGCTTTCAGTTATAGCGTCTGTGTCAATAGGTATATCTTTCGGGAAAGCAGGGGGGACTTTATCCATCCCTTTCGCTGTAGTCAAGTCTATCTGATTTGTAGAAACATTTTCAACCGTATTCTTTATTCTTTTTAGTTTGTATTCCGTAGAATTAAAATAGAGTAAGGAACCCAAAACAGCCAACAGTAAAACTAGTACGACAATAGGAATAAATTTTCTCCCCTGTCTATTTGTTTGCTCCATATTATAAATATAATACCATAGAAAAAATTTACTAGCATTGATATGTGGATAACAAAAAAGGTTTACCCGGCCAATGAGGCAGGCAAAAAGATACCCCGGCTTCATTGAAGTCAGGGCGTCGTGTGAGAGTTGGCACTAATATAACCAACTCTCGATGTGCTGAGAACTCACGGCACCTCAGCTGCGCCGCCTCTCCGATCACCGCGCGTTGGCAGCGGTAATAGAAGAGGGATCCATCATCCAATCAGGCAAGCCTGACTGGATCTTCAGGAGGGCAATCAGACGAATTCTCGCCCTGAATTGCCCTACTGGTCCTTCACCAACCTGGATCAGACGCGCTCGCGCGAAGCGCGCGTCGTCTGTCCAGGCTCCGTCGTCCCCCCACACCGCATCGTTCTTTCCTGCGGTGTGCCCGGCCCACCGATATGGGCCGGCCAGACAATGAGAAATCTCATGAGCGAGTGTAGAAACCTCGCCCAAAAGATCTCCCTGCCCAAAACTACTGGGGAGACGGACTATCCGGACACCGCCAACACATCCGTCGGGGAAACCTTCCCCCCCGACGGCGATGGACACCTCGGCCTTCGCCAGGGCATCCGACGCCCTTCCTAACCAACGAAGGGAATCGGACGGGGTCGCAATGACCCTGTTCACCTCGTTCAGCGCCGGCATTGCTGCCAGCGCCCACGAGTACGTCGGTGGGGGTGGGGGTGTCGTCCCTCCACCCGGAGGCGCCGTGGGCGCCTCCCCGCTGCATGCTGCCCCCGCAAGGGCAACCAGCAGGAACTGTTTTCTCATAATGCCCTCCTTCCGGGGGCTGAGGTAATAATGGGAGGGGGTATTGCGCTTGAATCTCACATCCCCAACGCCGAAACACTCGGCGTCCGCACCCCTTTCGGAGTGCGCCCCATTTTTGTTTACACAAGTCAGACACAAAAAATCCATCATCTTCTATGAATTTCTTATCTCTGACTTGTGACTTTTATGTAAATTAGCGAAGAACAATCTCCACGCAAGGCAGACTTCGCCAAGCGTATCTTCTGTAAAGCATTGTATCACAAAAGCCTATAAAAATCAAGCATTTCCCCCCTTCTGTGCATAACTCTAACCCCATAGGCCTTGCCTGTGGGATAGAAAAAAGCACATCCCAAAAACCCTTTATCTATAAGGATTATTTAAGGAGTCTGCCCCGAACCGAGACCTGCTCTGGTCCGGGGTTATCCACACTTGCCGTCCTCAGGGCTTGACGAGAATTTAAAACTTGTTTTGGGAGAAGGAATGATATATACTGGCATTATGTCAAGTATCATTCAATTTACAATAAAAAAAGATGAGGATGGCGTTTATTGCGCCAAGGCGGTTGACCACCCCATTTTTACATTCGGAAAAACATTACCGGAACTAGAAAACAATATAAGGGAAGCCGCTGCGCTTTATATAGAGGATGAGGATCTGAATTCTTTGGGCATTTCCGCTGAGCCATCCCTGCTAGTAAACTTTGAAATACCTCGCGTAGCTTATGCCTAACAAATTAAAGAACTTGTCCGGGGAAGAAATTGTAAAATTTCTAGAACGGAATGGTTTTTCTGTCCGCAAAACTCGCGGTAGTCATTGTAAAATATATAGAACTATATTAGAACGCAATCAAACTCTAACGATTCCAATGCATAGCTCCATAGCTAAAGGCACATTGCACGATATTTATCAGCAGATATTAGAATATCTACCCGAATCAGACATAGAAAGTTTTTTCTTTACTGATTAGAAAAAACGAGTAGCCTGTAGAGATTGCACCCCTTCACTTTTAGCTTTTTTTTGCTTTTTTAGAAATATTTTTATATAATAAATGGTATGAAAAAGGCAAGGAAGAAACTTAAAAAAGAAAATAAAAAACCTGAAACATATTCACAGAATGAGATGAAACGATATTTGGGCTCGCTTAATGAAATGCACGGTGAAAGCCTTAAGGGAATTAGAGAAGGTTTTATCCCAATAAATAGAAAATTGGATAATGTAACAGAAATTCTAGCTCAGCATACAGAAAAGTTAGACAGTCATACAGAAATTCTAGCTCAACACACGGAAAAATTAGACAATCATACAGAAATGATAGGTGTTTTAATGGAAGATGTGTCAGTGCTTAAAGAAGATGTAAGTATAATCAAAGATGATATTTCTGTCATGAAAACCGATTTAAAAAGAAAAGTAGATTATGACGAATTTGCTAGCTTAGTTAAACGCGTGAGTAAACTTGAGTCAAAGTCAAATCTCTAGAAATTTACAGAGTAGCTATTGCATCCCGTTAGAGGTCGCGAGGACTCACAGCGCCTCTACCTCTAACGGGATTGCATTAAAACAGCGCTTATGATACTATCCCCCTGTAAGAGTCCTGCAGAAACAGGGCTATTTTAATTTAATACAGGCTCTAGGCACTAGGCACTAGCAATTCAAAAAACTATAACCTAGCCCCTAGAACCTAAAACCTAATTTATGTTAGACCTAAAAACATTTAAATCAGCGTTGGAACAGCTAGAAGAAGAGAGAAAAATTCCAAAAGAAAAAATATTGGACGCCATAGAGCAGGCCATGGCGGCTGCTTATAAAAAAGATTACGGCAAGAAAGGACAAATCATCCGAGCCAAGTTTGATTTAGAAACCGGTAAGACAAATTTCTACCAAGTCAAAATTGTGGTAGATGAAAGCATCGCCATTATTGACGATGAAGAAAAGAAAGAGGACAACGGGGAATACTCCGTAAAAGAAGAGGGTGATGAGCGCGTACATTTTAATTCCGAACACCACATACTGCTGGAGGATGCAAAAAAAATAAAAAAGGGCGTAGAGCTTAATGATGAAGTCATATTCCCCCTGGAAACGAAAGATGATTACGGACGCATCGCCGCGCAGACCGCCAAACAAGTCATCATCCAAAAGATTCGCGAAGCTGAACGCACCTCCATCATAGACGAATATGGAACAAAAGAAGGAGAAATAGTCGGAGGGATAGTGCAGAAAGTAGAGAGAGGAAATATTTATGTTGATTTCAACCGCGCCACCGGCATATTGCCAACAGAAGAACAAATCCCGGGAGAATTTTGGGAGAGAGGTCGGCGCATTAGGGCTTACCTGTATTCCGTAGAGGACACCCACCGGGGCATAAATTTGCGCCTGTCTCGTACTCACCCGAAATTTATAGAAAAATTATTCGCCATGGAAGCGCCGGAAATTCAGAACGGAATTGTAGAGATAAAGTCTACCGCCCGGGAAGCCGGCGCCCGCTCTAAAATAGCGGTGTATTCAAACGATGAACACATTGACCCAGTGGGCTCGTGCGTGGGGCAGAAAGGCACGAGAGTAAACACCGTTACCCAAGAGCTCGGAGGAGAAAAGATAGACATTATTCCCTGGTCAGAAGACCCGAAAGTTTTTGTCGCGAATGCCATTTCCCCAGCAAAAGTTATTTCTATTGAAATAGATGAGAAGGAACATAAGGCCACAGTAGAAGTGGCTGATGACCAGCTATCGCTTGCTATCGGCAAGGGTGGACAAAATGTACGCTTAGCAGCTAAACTTACTGGATGGAGAATAGATATAAAAGGTGAAGGCGAAGAAACGGTTTCTGTGGAAACTAAAACAGAGGAGCCTGAAGAAGAAAAAGTAGAAAATAAAAAAGAGGAATAAATTATTAATAGTTAAAAATAAATTATGGATAAATTTTTATTGTTTGTGGTTGTGAGTTCTGTCGTTGTTATTTTATATGGTTTAGCTTTAGCTAAAAAAATATTAAAGAAAAGCGCCGGAAGCGAAAAAATGCAGTCCATCGCCGGAGCCATCTCCGAAGGAGCCAAGGCTTATTTAAACAGGCAATATAAAACAATATTCATAATCGCGCTCGTATTATTTTTACTAATCGGCTTTGTGCCAAAATTAGGCTGGGCTACGGCTTTTGGATTTATTTTAGGCGCCATCCTCTCAGCACTAGCTGGATATGTAGGGATGAATGTATCTGTCCGCGCCAATGTACGCACCGCAGAAGCAGCCAAGACTGGAATCAAAGAGGCTTTAGCTGTCGCCTTTGATGGCGGGACAGTTACAGGGCTTTTAGTTGTCGGACTCGCCCTCATCGGCGTAACTTCATTTTTCATATTAACGAATGATGTGATGGCATTAATCGGCTTTGGCTTTGGAGGTTCTTTAATTTCAATATTCGCGCGCTTGGGTGGAGGCATCTTTACTAAAGCGGCTGATGTCGGTGCTGACTTAGTGGGGAAACTAGAAGCTGGAATTCCAGAAGATGATCCTAGAAATCCAGCCGTTATCGCGGACAATGTCGGAGATAATGTCGGAGATTGCGCGGGAATGGCAGCTGACCTTTTTGAAACTTATGCCGTTACCTCTATCGCTGCAATGCTCTTGGGCTCTCTGACTTTTGAGGATTCGCAAGTTTCGCAAAATGCCTTGATATTTCCGCTTGTTTTGGGCGCTGCCGCAGCTCTCTCATCTATCGTAGGAACTTTTTTTGTGCGCCTGCCTGCGCAGGCAGGTCTGGGGAAAAAACACAATATAATGAATGCGCTGTATAAAGGACTGATAGCAACTGGAATAATTTCAGCGATTTTATTCTACCCTATTACTAAAATGCTTATGGGGGACAACGGACTCTATAGTGTTTCCAATCTTTTCTTTGCCTCAATTGTTGGACTTGTTATCACTGCTCTGCTTGTTGTAATTACCGAATACTTCACTTCCTCGAGATATTCTCCCGTGCAGTCCATCGCCCATGCATCTGTCTCAGGACACGGCACCAATATAATCCAGGGGCTCGCAATTTCTATGAAGTCCACTGCCTGGCCTGTCATCGTCATCACCCTCGGAATTCTTGCCTCTTATCATTTCGCCGGACTTTACGGCATAGCCATCGCGGCTATGTCCATGCTGTCTATGGCAGGAATTATCATAGCTATTGATGCTTACGGACCGATTACCGATAATGCCGGAGGCATAGCGGAAATGTCTCAAATGTCCGGAGATGTCAGAGAAATTACGGACGCCTTGGATGCAGTCGGCAACACCACCAAGGCTGTTACTAAAGGTTACGCCATAGGTTCAGCTGGTCTGGCTGCTTTGGTATTGTTCGCTTCTTACACTCAAGAATTTATGAATGCCGGAGTGAATCTAAATTTCACTTTGGAGGACCCGAATTTAATCGCAGGACTTTTCTTGGGTGGACTTCTGCCTTATTATTTTGGAGCGCTGTGCATGGAAGCAGTTGGAAAAACTGCAGGTGAGGTAGTAGAAGAAGTGCGCAGACAATTTAAAGACATAAAAGGAATTATGGACGGTAGCGGTAAGCCGGAATACGGCAAATGTGTTGACATCGTCACGAGGAGCGCAATTAAACAGATGATTGTGCCAGCTTTAATTCCAATCATTGCTCCAATTTTAATCGGATTTATTTTAGGACCAGTGGCCTTGGGGGGGATGCTGGTCGGTTCTATTATCACTGGACTTTTCGTAGCAATATCAATGACTTCCGGTGGAGGTGCTTGGGATAACGCAAAGAAACATATAGAATCCGGGAATCATGGAGGAAAAGGAGGGGATGCGCATAAAGCTGCCATCACTGGAGACACCGTGGGCGACCCCTATAAAGACACAGCTGGACCAGCTATCAACCCAATGATAAAAGTACTGAATATAGTGGCTTTACTCCTTGTAGCTTTTTTGATATAATTAGAGCAGGTTGAGTTTTATTATTAAATCTTAATACAAAAAACTATGAAAAAATATATTACTTTGTTTATGGTTCTGATGATGGCGCTGGTTGTAAATATACAAACAGTGCGTGCAGAGGAAGATATGCAAGTAGAAGCTACGACCAACGTAAGCGCAGAAGTGAATTTGGACACTGGGGTAAACCTTACGCCAGCCCAAAAGCGCGCCAATGCAGAGGCTAGGCTGAAAGCTCAGCTTGAAGCTCAAGCTGATGCAAAAGAGCAAAGGACAAATACACAAAACGAGATTAGGGACACAAGAATGGAAGTTAAGACAGAAATTGAGGAAAGGCGCGCAGAATTGCTCGTCAATATGCAAGCCAATAGAGAAGAGATGAAGGAAAAAAGAGAAACTTTGCGGGAAGAGGCAAGGCAGAAGATGGAAAATTTGCGAGCTAAAGTAAAAGAAGAGAAAGATACGATAAAAGCTAGACTACAGGAGACTAGAATAGTGGGCAGAGAAAAGGCATTAGAGAGATTTGATGCGGCAGTAGAAAGAATAAATAACCTGCAGGAAAAAGTAACTGTCCAAGTAGAAAAATTTGAAGCAAGGGGGGTAGATGTGTCCGTGGCGGCAGAATTTGTAGCGACAGCAGAATTAAAAATAGAAGAAGCAAGGGTAAAAGTTGCTGAAGCAAATGCGTTGCTGGCGGCATCAATTGATGAGCTAACAGAAGAAGATAGAACAAAACTCAGAACCCTGGCGCAAGAAACTCAAGGTCTTTTAAGAGAGGCTCACTTAGCTCTGAGGGACTCAATCAAAGCATTAAGGGAAGCAGTTAAAGCTAAAATAGATGCCTCGGCAAGTGCCACAACAAGCACTGAAGTTGGGGCTGATGAGTAAGCATTATAAATAATAAGAAATAAATATATGGAGCCAGAAAAAAAATCAAACGGTGCGTCAATTGGGTTGATAGTGATAATCATTGTCCTTATTGTTGGAGGAATATATATGTGGCAGATAAATAAAAATTCCACAGATGTAAACACGGAGCCTATCACAGCAGAAGATACTTCTGAGCTGGATGCGCTAGAGCAAGAAGCCGGCTCGATAGATACCAGCACGGGCGTTGATGCCAATGCGGTTTACTAAGAAAAGGCCTAAAAATACTCCCCGACCTGGGTCGGGGAGTATTTTTTTGACAAAAGTGGAAAATATCTATAAGATACGTGGATGCTGAAAGTAAAAGTCACGAAATTGCCGAAAAGCGAGGTGGAGATAGAGGGAGAATTGGAAGCGGAAATATTTGAATCTTACTTCAAGAAAGCGTTGGAAAGGCTCGGCGCTAATTTAAAAGTGGATGGATTCCGAAAGGGAAAAATCCCGGAAAATGTCCTTCTCTCTAAGATTCCCGAGATGACAATATTAGAAGAGATGGCAGAACTCGCTCTCTCCGAGCATTATCCTAAAATATTAGAAGAAGAGAAGATTGACGCCATTAGCAGACCAGAAATTTCTATCACCAAACTGGCTCGCAAAAATCCGCTGGGATTCAAGATAAAAACCGCGATACTGCCGACTATAAAACTTCCTGATTACAAAAGCAGTGCCAAGAAAATAATCTTAAATATCACGGATGCTGAAAAGAATATAGTTGTGACCGAAGAAGATCTAGAAAACACAATTATGGATATCAGAAAATCTCGCGCTCCCAAAAAGCATATGAAGGAGGGGGTAAAACCCCATGTGCACAAGAAAGAAGAGGAACATAAGCATGACGAAGAAAGCTCAAAAGAAGAATTGCCAGAATTCAACAATGAATTCGTACAGACATTGGGTCCGTTTACAGATGTGGAAGATTTCAAGGCTAAGTTAAAAGAGAATATCAAGCTGGAAAAGGAAAACCAGCATAAGGAAAAAACTAGATTAAAAATCATAGAAAAGATTATAGAAGAAGCAGAAATGGAACTGCCCGAAGTTTTAGTTCAGATAGAGATAGACAAGATCTTATACAGAATGGAATCAGATATTACTCAAATGGGGCTGAAGTTTGAAGACTACTTGAAACACTTAAACAAAACAAAAGAAGATTTAAGAACTGAATTTAGGAATGACGGAGAGAAAAAAGCCAAACTTGCTCTGATTTTAAACGAAATAGCAAAAGTTGAGAAAATAATTGCTGATGAGGAACAGGTGGCAAAAGAAGTCGCAGCTATCTTGGAGCACTACAAAGATGCAGACCCGGAACGGGCTAGAATGCATGCCGAGAATGTTCTCACCAACGAACGCATATTCCAATTTCTAGAGAGCCAGTAAATACAAGCGAAAATTTGAGCAAAGTCCGACTTTGCACACTCTTTATATATTAAATTAAAGCCCAAGCGCGTAAAGGAGTAGCGCCATGCGGACATAGAGGCCGCCTTTGGCTTGGCGAAAATAAGCTGCACGAGGATCTTTGTCTACCTCTCGGTCTATTTCATAAACTCGGGGCATGACATGCAGTATAATTGAGTTTTTTTTCATTTTCGCAAGAGTCTTATTGTCTACAAAAAATGACTTTTTCAAACGTTCGTATTCTCTTTCATCCTCAAAGCGCTCTTTGAAGACGCGAGCTACATAAAGAACGTCAATTTCCCCAAGTACCGCATCAATTTTATCCAATTCCTTAAATTTTATTCCTGCTTCCAGAAGCTGATTTTTATAAATATCGGGAAGCGCCAGTTCCTTCGGTCCGATAAAATATAGTTCCAGGTTTGGAAACTTGCAGAAGATGGGAGCGAGAGAGTGAACATTTCTCTGGTAACGCAAATCAGCTAGAAAAGCTATTTTAAGCCCGTCGATTTTCCCAAGCTCTTGTTGTATGCAATATAAATCAAGCAGGGCTTGAGTAGGATGCTCATTGAATCCATCTCCGGCATTTATTACGGGAATATCGGAAACATAAGCCGCTCTTTCCGCTGCTCCATTGTCCGGATGTCTTAAAATTATTACATCGGAGTAACCAGAAATAATTTTTATCGTATCTTCTAAACTCTCCCCTTTGACGGCCGAAGAAGTTTTGGCATCAGCCATAGAAATAACGCCGGCTCCCAGTTTTTCTGTTGCAGATTCAAAGGAGAGACGCGTACGCGTGCTCGTCTCATAAAAAACAGTAGCGACTATTTTACCCGCCAGAGGCTTGGGCGCTTGTCCTACTTTATCCGCCTCTTCCAATTCTCGGGCTTTTTTGAATATTTTTTGAAGCAATTCCGTATCAGCAAATTGTTTTCCGTTTAAGATGTGATTCATATTTTTTAATTCAAATATTCTTTGTAAGATTTTATCTCTAGGTCTTCTATTTTATATCGGGCCAGTGCTTTAATGAAAGCCCGGGCTAAATGTAAATCCGTAAATAAAGGAATCTGGTTGTCTACGGTCGCCCGACGAATGCGAAAGCCGTCAGTAATTTGCCGTTCGACCTTATCGGTCTTTGTCTTGCTGTTCTCTATGCTTAAATTTACCACAAAAGCCACCTTTTTGCTTTCAACAATGTCGAGAACGTTTGGCTGCTCCTCTGAAGCCTTTCGCGCAGTTTCACAATCAATATTATTGTTTTTTAAGAACTCCGCCGTAGTATCAGTCGCAAAAATTTTGTAACCAAGGGATAGAAGTATGTTGGCTGTCTCTAAGAATTTAACTTTGTTTAAGTTCCCACCGAGAGAGAGTAGAACATTCTTGTTGTGAAAGGAAAATTTATTTGTACTTAAGATGGATTTAAGCAGGGCTTCATCATAATCTTTCCCAAAGCAGGCAACTTCGCCAGTAGAAGACATCTCCACTCTAAGTATCGGGTCAGCCCCGAGAAGTCGGGCAAAAGAAAATTGGGGAGATTTCACAACCACACTTTTCGGATAAACAAAATTATGCGCCTTGGCTTTACCAAAAAAACTATCTACGGCTATTTCAGGAAAATTCACATCCATAGCTTTTGACAAAAGCGGGAAAGTGCGACTAGCGCGCAAATTTACCTCAATCACGAATGGCTTATTATCTTTGACTAAAAATTGAATGTTGAATGGACCGGTAATGGAAAGTTCAGAAGCAATTTTTTTTGAAATTTCACGCAATTGAAATTCCGTTGAAGCATACACTCTTTGTGTCGGATATACTATCGTAGCATCTCCCGAGTGTACTCCGGCATTTTCCACATGTTCAGAAATTCCATATATCATTATTTCTCCTTTTTGCGCAACCGCATCAAATTCAAGTTCCTTGGCATTTTCTATATATTTTGAAATCGTTACAGGATGCAAAGGGGACAAAACAGCCGCATTGCTGATAAAGCTTTCCAGTTGTTCTTTGTTATGGCATACGCGCATTGCAGAACCCGAAAGCACATATGAAGGCCTCACTAAAACCGGGAAGCCTTCTAATTCAGCGAACTTTTCGGCATCCTTTTTGCTGGTAAAGCTTTGCCATTTGGGCTGAAGAATGTTCAACTTATCTAAGAGGGCGGAAAAAACATTGCGATCTTCGGCTCGATTTATGTCCGTAGCTTGGGTGCCCAAAAGATGGAAACCTTCCCGATGGAGTTTTTGAGCCAGGTTGTTCGGCCGTTGTCCTCCGACAGAAATCACCAACCCTCCTCCGTGTTCAAATTCAAAAATATCGGATACTGTTTCAAAAGATAAATTTTCAAAGTACAACCTATTAGACATATCATAATCGGTGGAAACAGTTTCCGGATTGCAATTAATAATTACTGATTTCTTTTTATGCCGCCTGAGCGCCATAGCCGCATGCACGCAAGACCAATCAAATTCAACAGAAGAACCAATGTGGTAAGGTCCGCTCCCCAGCACAACGACTGCGTTCTTGCCGAGTGACGACACATCATGATGAGCTCCGTGATATGTGAGATACAAGTAATTGGTTTTTGCTGGAACTTCACCGGCAAGCGTGTCAATGGCGAATACGAAGGGTTTAATTCCTAAACCTTTCCGCAATTTGCGAATTTGAAACTCAGTTTTTCCGGAAAGACTACCGATTTTTTTATCCGAAAAACCAGCTTGCTTGAGTTCTAATAAATTTTCTTTATTAAGGATTTTTTTGTTGATAAACTTTTTCTCAATTTTGACAATATTTTCTATGCGATATAAAAACCATAAATCTATTCCGGTAATTTTATGGATTTCTTCCACGCTGGTGCCTCCTTTTATGCTTTCCGCTACTGCAAATATTCTCCTAGGAGTAGGCACGTCCAAAAACTTTTTTATTTCTTCTTTATTTGTGAATCCATTATCTGTAACGCTCTCTATCACCCCAGAGCTCATACGCACCGCCTTCTGCAGAGCTTCCTCAAAACTACGTCCTATCGCCATCACTTCACCGACTGATTTCATCGCACTGCCAATCTGCTCAAAAGCTCCCACGAATTTCGATAAATCCCATCTGGGCATTTTAACCACCACATAGTCGAGCGCCGGCTCAAAGAAACTTTGGGTTACTTTGGTAATTTTGTTTTCTATTTCAAGCAAGCCCCGCCCTAAACCAAGCTTGGCTGCCACGTAGGCGAGCGGATATCCAGTAGCCTTAGAGGCAAGCGCGCTGGAGCGAGATAGGCGAGCATTTACTTCTATCACAAAATAGTCTAGTTTTCCGTCTTTGGGCTTTGGATTTAAGGCATATTGCACATTGCACTCACCGACTATTTTCAAACTCTCCACAATTTTAATACTAGCTTCTCGGAGACCGTGATATTCCTCATTGTTTAATGTCTGGCTGGGAGCAACGACAATAGAATCTCCTGTATGAATACCGAGCGGGTCCAGATTTTCCATATTGCAAACTGTGATTGTATTGCCGAATTCATCGCGTACGACTTCATATTCAATTTCCTTAAAATGATGCAAATACTTTTCAATTAAAACCTGCGAAGAGACGGCGAGCGCCCCTTTTACAATTTTTTCCAATTCCTGCATATTGCGAACTACTCCGGATTTCTCACCACCGAGAGCAAAGCCAGCGCGAATCATTAAAGGAAAGCCGATTTTTTGCGCTACAATTTTTGCTTCTTTCATATTTGTGGCGCTTCCAGAAGGAGGTACTGGAATATCTATGCTCTGAAGATGCCTGGCGAATTTTTCCCTGTCTTCGGTCAACTCTATGGATGCCACAGGGGTGCCGAGAACTTGCACATTGTATTTTTTTAAAATACCCCTTTTTTCAAGCGTTAAACCGCAATTCAGCGCAGTCTGTCCGCCAAAAGATAAGAAAATTCCGTCGGGTTTTTCGCGAGCAATCACTTTCTCCACAAAATAATCATTTACCGGCAGAAAATAAACCCTATCCGCTAATGTCTTTGATGTTTGATATGTAGCAATGTTGGGATTTACTAAAACAACTTTAATCCTTTCTTCCTTGAGAGCTTTTATCGCCTGACTGCCTGAGTAATCAAATTCTCCCGCTTCACCTATTTTAAGTGCGCCGGAACCTAGGACTAAAATCTTTTTATATTTCTTAACTTTATTTAATTTTATATTTTTTTTAACGTTTTTCATTTTTAATTTTTAACCCAGCTTTTTGCGAAAAGAAATCAAATATCCAGTCTGTGTCGAGAGGGCCGGGAGAACTTTCCGGATGAAACTGTACGGACATAAACGGTAGGGTCTCATGGATAATTCCTTCATTTGTATTGTCATTTGCATTGTACAACCACTCTTTGAAT
>Ga0209541_10007673_pt1 | contig 18055 bp, 17 predicted proteins | sample RifCSPlowO2_01_FD_184027 | JGI IMG/M metagenome (GOLD analysis project Ga0209541, IMG submission 184027) | Groundwater microbial communities from Rifle, Colorado - Rifle CSP2_plank lowO2_0.1 (SPAdes) (version 2) | ecosystem: Environmental > Aquatic > Deep subsurface > Groundwater | place... | reverse complement strand
GCAGGCCGCGACGGGTTCTAGGAGCGAAGCGACGGAATCCCTACCCCCGCAGGCATGTGTGGGAGAGGTACTAGCGGATATCCACAGGAAAATAAAAAATGCTATTGCATCGGGAAATGACGTTCCGTATACTTAAGGTACGATCATTCCAAAAATCAAACTCGGTGTGGTAGCCGAGCGTTATGCCAACGGGTATACAATCCTGGTTTACGGGGTGTAGGCATCAAGGGGTGTAACTACCACTTTTCGCCTACCAAAAGGCGTCAAACAAATCCTGTTTGGCTCCCCAGTGCCTATGCCCCGTAGGTCGGGGTTTTATCTTGACCCACTCTGTACGAAAGCGCTTCGGAACGGATAACATCGTCCGATCGCTCAAGAGCGAGCGTGACAACCCAATTGTCACCGTACAGACCTCAAGTGGGTATCATCGGCGGATGTGTTCTGAAATACTATTTGGTAACAAATAGCAATCAGATTCACATCGTTGATCGAGATACCTATCGAGCGCTTCTGCAAGGAACAATGCCACCAACGGTTTTGCGGATTCCCATCCACTTTACCGCTGACGACAAGCACTTGCTGAAACGCAAAAAGCTAGTGGTGGTTCACTAGCTTTGCCGGGAGCAAGGATTCACTCCCAAGGTTTTCACCCAGAAACCGTCCGCAAGCTGAAGGGCGCGCCTAGGACGGTTTTTGCTTTATGCAACAAAAATGCGTGCAGTTGAGCAACCTTGTGGATTATCTCAAAAGCAACACATACATTGTAATTTTATCCCGCCGGCGGCCACAAAGCCACTAGGCAGATATCCACAGCAAGTAGTAGCAGAGCATTCCGCAAGCCGTCAAGAGGCCACCATCACTTGGCGAAGAGCTTTTCAGCCGCTTCGTTAATATCCTTTTCCACCGTCGCTATAGATTTGCCATCGTTTTTGAGACGGTGCGCTTCTTTCGAAAGTTCGGCGAGTTTCTTGTGGATATCGTTCTTCGGATCGAACTTTGGAATACCGACGTGTTGCATTATTGATGGTGTCCCGAAACCACGTCCAGCGGATGAGTAAGATTTGATGAAATCTCGCACCGATTTTGAGTTGATGATTGCACAAAGAAAGTGTGCCTCATCCTCACTATCAGTAGCGATGAGCGAGGTGGTATCCGTGGGGATGATTGTTTTGTATCCAAACTTCGTTTTCGATTGAGAAATGACTGCTGCAATCATATCGCTTGCCATTCGTTGCCAAACAACTTTGTAGTGGGCAACAGTATAAGGCCCGATATTATATTGAGCATAAAATGCTTCGCCTTGTGGCTCGCTATACTTTTTGTAAGCAGCTCTGGCCAAAAGCGCATCCCTGAAGCGAACCAAATACGAAAACGTGCGAGGCCACCTCTGCTTCATCACCGGCTCTGGGTAGGGCTCACGTCTCGTTGGGTCTTGTGCAAGGAGTACGGATATTCCTGGTTTAGCACCCCAGCGTCCGATGTCGCGTCCGCGAACTGCTGGATATACGAGATCAGATTCAACTTCTGCATCAACTGCGGGAATAGGTATCGCGCGCTTTTTCTTTCCTTTCTCCGGCATGTTTCGAATGATGAGGTTGCCCTGTGGTCGAACTTCTTTCACTTCAAGCCAGAACACGCCGTATGGTTCTACGCGAGCGCCAAGCCGTGCTTGATATTGATTTTCTCCTTCAATGCCACTAACACTTTCCTGTTTTGAAGCTAACGTTTGCCATGATCCAACCGGCGAACCTAACGGACGCGCCATCAAGCGCTTCCGTGTCGTAAGTTCTGTAGTGGCTTCGTGTAGTGTGGCATCAGTCGGTACATGGCCAACTCCTTTTTTGCGCTGCCATAAAATATAAGGCACGGGATATTCTGTCTGTTTACCCTTTCGTAGGAATATCGCGGCTGTCTTATTACTTGCTCCCTCAAACGGCTGTATCTGCACAAAATCTGCGGCACCAAGTACCTCAAGAAACTCACCATCTTCTCCAAGCCGAAAACGACGAAATCCCTCACCAGCGCCCTTTGATTTGAAAACCTCTTGCGTGATGAGGAATCCAAGTTTGCCGCCCCTTTTCAAATAGTGATCCGCAGCAGCATACGTAAATAGCATCGAGAAATCTTTCTCTCCTCCGCCTAGCCGTGCTGCATGACCCCGTAATGAAAACAGCCCATAATCCTTCCATAGCGGTAACGTGGCCTCACGATATTCGTGAGACAAATAGCCCCATCGAATCCATGGCGGATTTCCTACTACAAAATCGAATGGTTTTACGAAGAGCGGAGCGAAGGCGTTCTTGAGGAATCGCGCCCAAATACCATCGCGGTTTTCCTCTTCAAGTTTGAAGAGTTTTATATAAAGATCCTCAATTGCTGATTGCTGAATTACATCAGATGGCGTGAGACCCTCTTTTGTAAAACGTTTCATCGCATTGCCTACATCATATTTCTGTCGTACCAAATCCTCGATGACTGCTGCGGCTTTACCGATAAGCAGTCCTTCGCCAGTTACCCAGTATGAAGGGATAAGAAACTCTCCGACTGATGTTTTTACAATGAGATTTTCGCCAAAGAATCCGCCTTGGATATGCGAGTGTGCCTCCGACATTCCTTGCCGCTTTGGCACGAGTACGGAATCGGTAAGGTAAATGGGTATTTCGAAATCAGATAGCGCTTCGGCAAGCGTGCCGAGCGCGAAAAGGTAGTTGGTACGAGAAGCGATCACCGCAAGTGGGTTAAGATCAAACCCATAAATGTTGAAGACGATCCGTTTGGCTGCTTCCAAAGGCGGCAGTTTTTCATCACGGGCTTTCTGTTTTGCGGCCTGGATAGCAAGAACTAGAAAGGTGCCGGAGCCACAGGCGGGATCGAGCAGACGAACGCGCGTATCAGCTTTCATATAACCAACATCCACGAGAACAACCGCAGCCAACCAATCCGGTGTGTAATACTCGCCGAGATCATGGCGAATCTCCTTCGGCACGAGGTATTGATAGAGACGTTTCAGAAGATCGCGTGTTGCCTCTGGATCAACCGTCGTTGTTGCAGGTTCGAAATCGCGGAATGCTCGTAAGAAATCACGGATTGCGTCGCGGAGTTCAGGTGCCTCCCATGCATCAAGATACCAACGAAAGAAATCGCCTTCGAGAAAATTGCGTATGCCGCGGCGAGCATAAAGGCCGCCATCCTCAAGATCAGAGATTTTGTTTTTGAGATCACTGTCATTCAGTTGTGCGAGCGATTCCGCGAACGACCCGGCTAGCGGCGTATCGCGGAGTTGCAGAAGTTCAGCAACAAGAACTTTCATCAGCAAGGCGAAATAGGTATGAACGGCAAACAGCAATTCCTGGAAACTCGGATCACCACGAACACCATACAGCCCTTGCAGTATTTTTGATTCTTGCGCCTGTCGAGTCGTTATCGCTTCTCCATAAACGATCCCGAAAAGTCGCCTCCACTCTTCAAAGAATGTCGTGATGCGCGGTGTGCCCCAATCTTTTAGCCCATTCACCAAAGCAGGGACAAGTTTTGCCGCAACTGCTCCCTGCGGGCCGAATCGCTCGGCCAGACGCTCTGGCGAAAGCGGTAGCCGAGACAAGGCGCGAAGGTGTGTAAGAAAGAGGCGTATGCTCTCTTCGCCGAGTTCATAGGGGCCAGTTATTAGAATCTTTTTTCTGATTTCCTCAAGCGTGAAGCTTCTTTTGCTTGAACCGTTGCGATAGCGAATGAAAAATATGCGCTCCCCATCCAAACCAATACCAACCAATTTCTCTAGTGCTTCTAACTCATGGCCTTTCTCACTGCCCGCTTCATTCATCATGTAACGCACGAGCTGATCAGTTGCGTGATTGATATTTCGTTCGGATCGGAGTGTGCAAGGCGGTTCGTATTCAACAACGATCCGACCATGTACGGCGTCAGGGCGATCGCGGAGAAAAACCGTTGCCTTGTCGTGCCGCTCATACCGAGGTACTCCCGTAATACCAAAAGCGGTACGGATATGATCGAGCGCTTTCTCAAAACCAATACGAAGTTCCTCCTCCGTTTTCGCAGATTTCATTAATTCTTTGACTTTCAGGGTAAGAAAATCGGCGAGCGTGCCAATCGCTTGCTCGCCGCTTTTGCCAGAAGTAGAGCTTTTTATCGGCACCCGCGGCATAGTAATTACTTCCAGTATTACTCGCTTTTTGGGCCATGACAAGGAATGGCGGGTGTATGGCGTGTTCCTAGTCTAGCGAGCTTCGAGCGCAAAATACGAGGCTTGCAATCGTGCCTGGTTAGCGGCAGCGTAAATGCACCATGTACGATCCGGCCGCGCTGAAAATCTATATAGACGGGTCCGCTCCCGAGGCTAATCCAGGAGGACCAGGCGGCATCGGGGTTATCATCGAATTTCCCGATGGTTCGGAACGACCCAATGAACGAATTAAGAAGGGTTATTTTTTCACGACTAGCAATCGTATGGAGTTGCTGGCGCTTTTGGAAGCTCTGAAGTATCTGCGGAGATTTCCCAGCTCATCAAGCATCCATGCGGTCATCGTCACGGATTCAATGTACGTCTATGATGGCTATCGGAATGCCCAGTACTGGCAACGGGATGATTGGACCGGGAGGTCCGGCATGCCCACCGCAAATGTTGATCTCTGGAGAAAACTTTTTTCTTTGCGGAGGGCGGTTAAGATTCACATATCGCTTAAACGAGAGCCAGGTAAATCGAGTGAGATATTGAGGGAAGTCGACAAGCTCGCCAAAAGCGCTGCTGCTTTTCCGAAGCTCATTGATTTCGGGTATCAACCCGGAAGAGTTTCGCGGACGAAAACCGGTGGCGGTGGTGCCGCGGTCCTGTTCCCGGCGCGAGGCCAGACAGAGATCATCCGTTTTTACGGAGGGAGGCTCGCCGGGAAGGAATACTACAAAATAAAATTTGAGACATTCTCCACGGAAGCCGGATCCTACACGCAGAAATACTGCGCCTATATCCCGAAGGAATGGCGGCATGATCTCCACAGGAATCACTGCTACGAAGTCCGCTTTAATGACGACTCCCGGTTTCCAAAGATCGTGGAATTCAAACCGCTGGAACAGTGTCCGTAAAGCTCCGAAAATGAGACACCGATCCATTTCCTCGGCGACTGTCTCATTTGTCTCATTTTGGTACGATAAGCTCGGAAAAGGCCCCTATCGAGACCCCTCACTAAGGAGAGAGAAGTCGATCTCAAAAGCGTTGCAACGGTCTCACCTCGGGAGGTTCGCGACCGGGGGTGCCAGGACCTTTGTGACCCCTACCGAGACGGGTTCTAGCGCAGCGGAATTCCTGCGTGCCCGCCCGTAGTATAGCGAAGGAGGGCCCGGCAGACAATCAAGGCATAGACCAAGACGAGTGTGATATAAAAACAAGGCGTGCATGGGTTCTTTTCCACGCACGCCCCTTCACTTTTTGAATTACGTCAGAAGATCAGGCTAACGGATTGCTCTCGTCTGACGCGCTCTTCGATGGCCTCAACCGGCACGCCGAGCCGCAGGGCTTTTCCCGCCAGCGCCCGCATGAAGCAGCGGGCCTCCGAGTGGCCCGTGATCTCCGTTACCGCCTCGAGCCACTCGTCGAGCTCCTCGCGTTCATACTCCGGCAGTTGAGATCGGAGCCTCTGGAGCAGCTCTTCGCAGACCTCCTCGTCCTTGGCCGAGAGCTCATCGATGCACCTGAGGCACGCGGAGAGTCCGTCATCGAACGCGGTGTGCGGACCATTATGCTTCTCGCAGTAGAGGCCGAGCCGTATCGCGCAGGCAATACAGCCGAAGACCGCGGTGTTTCTTCGTGCTTGCGGGAGAAGCACGATGGTATCCGGATTTTCACCGCATACCTGGCACTCGCCCGGGTTTCTGGCCGAAGTCGTGGGAATCACCCCCCTCCTTAATTTCACCACCGTAAGAGCATCTTGCAGAATCTAGAGAAGCACATTTGGGGTGCTCTTGTCAAAGCTAGAAAGCGCACGGGGTTGAATCCGTGCGTTTTCGGTTTGATTTTATGGGATTTTTGTGGGATGATGTGAGAAATTCGAACCACTAAGCATGGATCAGACAACTGTCAAAAAGGAGCTTCGGGAGCTTATTACGAAATACGAACGCGCACTCAGCACGGGTGCGCTGAAAAAATATACTGAAGAAGAGACCAAAAAGGATTTCATCCTGCCCCTTTTCGAGATTCTTGGCTGGAATGTTTATGACAAGAATGAGGTTTCTGCTGAAGAGCATATCCGCTCTTCAGGGCGTGTAGATTATGGCTTCTATCTTCACGAGCGACCAAGATTTTATCTGGAGGCTAAGCCTTTCAAGGCTGATCTCCATCGAGAAGAATACGCGCGCCAGGCGATCCAGTACGCATGGAACCGAGGAGTAACCTGGGCAGTGCTAACTGATTTTGAGAGTATAAAGGTTTTCAATACTCAAGATATTTCGCAGTATCTTGCAAATAAGCTTTTCTTTGAAATTCCATACAGAGAATACCTCCCTCGTTTCGATCAATTGTGGCTTCTCTCAAAAGAGGCCTTCGGCGTGGATTTAATCGATAAAGAAGCCGAGCGTGTTGGCAAGAAACTACAACGGGTTTCGGTCGGAACACTTCTCTACAAAGATTTGAACGAATGCCGCACCATACTCACGAAGGAACTAGCGACTTGGAACGAAAAAGTTCCTCGAGGTCTCTTAGATGAAGGAGTGCAGAAGCTCCTCGACCGCATCATTTTCCTGCGTGTTGCTGAAGATCGAGGCATTGAGCCACCGACTTTACTGCCACTGATCCGCGAGTGGAAATCGAGTAAAACCAAGCGACATCTTTATCAGTCGATGGTCGAGAAGTTCCGAGAGCTCGATGGCATTTACAACTCAAATCTTTTCTTGCCGCATCCACTTGAGAAATGGGAAGAGTACAGTGATGCCACGGAGAAAGTCGTGAGCATTCTCTACGGGAAGAGGGGTTACTATGAATATGACTTCAAAGCCATCCCCGCAGACATCTTGGGGAGCGTCTATGAGAATTATCTCGGCTATCGCCTTTCACAATCAAAGAAAGGCGTAACGCTCGATAAGGATTCGAGAAAGCGGAAAGAGCACGGGATTTACTACACCCCGGCCTTCATCGTTGACTACATCGTAAAAAATACTTTAAAGCCTGTGTTGGATCAGTGTCGGGGTATCGGAGACGTAAAAAAGATAAAAGTCCTCGATCCGGCGTGTGGCTCTGGTTCATTTCTTCTCAAAGCTCTCGAAGTCATCAACGATAAATATAAGAGCTTTGGTAACCGAGGAAATGCATGGACAAAATTGACGATTCTCTCAGAAAACCTCTATGGTGTAGATTTGGATGAGCAAGCTGTTGAGATCGCCAGGCTAAATCTTCTCATTAATGCCCTTGATGAAAGGATTAAATTTCCGCTACTTTCGAATATCAAAAATGGGAATTCATTGATTTCTGGCACAGACAGTGAGCTTAAGAAATATTTCGGTGCAAAGTTCCGCGAAAAGAAACCGTTCAAATGGGAGGAAGAATATCCTGCGGTATTTAAAACCGGTGGATTCGATGTTGTTATCGGCAATCCGCCGTATATCTTCGCGCGTGGCGGAAGTTTTAACGATAAAGAGAAGTCCTACTATTACGACAGATTTAAGCTGCAGCAATATCAGATCAATACCTACTTACTATTCATCGAAAGGGCTTATAATCTACTGAAAGAAGGTGGTGTGCTCGGCTTTATCGTTCCAAATAACTGGTTGACGATAAGCTCTTTTTCAAAGCTTCGCGAGTTCGTACTTAAGAACGTAGGTGAATTAAGGATTATTAACGCAGTTGATTCAGTGTTCAGCCAGGCCAGCGTTGACACATGTCTGTTGTTGTTTAGAAAAATGAGCCCCACAAAAGTTCAGCTCGGAGAGTTAAGGAGTGGGGCAGTGCCCTCCCCGACTATTCACGAGCCAAAGGAGTTCTATTTAAACAATTTCATCATAAATATTTCTAAATTAAGGAGTAGCCTTGGCAACTCCCTTACTGAGAAACTTAATCGCCTGCCTAGGCTAGGTGACGTGGCAGTTGTCTCTACTGGTTTAAAGGCTTACCAGATAGGAAAAGGAAAGCCACCGCAGACAGCCGAGATTAAGGATTTAAGGAAATTCCATTCAAAGAAAAAACTAGACGCTTATTATAAGCCTTACTTAGATGGCGTTGATGTTAAAAGATACCAGCTTAATTGGTCTGGCGAGTATTTGAGCTACGGCGATTGGTTGGCTGAACCGCGAAGATCGGTGCCTTTTGACAAACCAAGGATTCTTGTCAGGCAGATTCCTTCTCCATTCCCGCATTGTGTGAATGCTACATTTGTAGAGGACTGTTACCTGAATGATATAAATAGCATGGTTATTTTCGATCCCAAAAGTGGCTATAACTTTAAATATCTATTGGGAGTTATCAACTCAAAACTAATTTCCTACTGGTTTACTTATACCTTTGATAAATTTCAGAGAAAGATTTTCCCACAGTTTAAGGTTCGGGAGCTCGCCAGCTTTCCAACATATCCAGCCACGAAGACGCAACAGCGAGAACTTGTGGGATTAGTAGGTAGAATAATAGAACTCAATTTTAAGCTTAAACATTACGAGGAGAATTCAAATAGATGGCAGTCAACTAAATCCGAGATAGAAAAGATAGATAAGAAAATTGACGAAGAAATCTATAAACTCTACGGCCTCACCCCGGAGGAGATTAAGGTAGTTGACGGCTCTAACAAACATGCAGAATAAATATAGGGTTTATGCAAAAATTATTGGTTATATCTTACCTGGTAGGAATGAAGTGCATCTGCATGGGTGTGTGATAAAAAAGATGTCTTTAAGGGAACAAAAAAGACGTAAGTTTAAAGCTATCGAAGCTGAAATAAAAGATCCAGGTGATCCCCGGTACCACAAGAGCTACATAACAAGGAAGTCATATAGTGATCCTCGGTTTATAAAAACACGATATGTAATTTATTACGACGTTGGAGTCGGTGACGAAAATCAGGCATTAGGATGCGCTTCTAAACTCTTTGACAGAGTATGTGGGTCTTTGGCTTTGACCGTATCGTCATGGTTCAACAAAAAACATAACAGGACTGATTACAAAACTTACGAATATCAGCTGTGTAGGGTATACAAATTAGATGATTCCGATAAGGAGAGTCCTGTAAACAATCTGCAGATAAATGGAGGCGGGTGGTCTATGATTTGCTACCCCGGGGTTACTAATTTTAAAGAATTAGATTTTAATTTGTTAGCACGAATTCTCGCAAGCCGCAATGAAATATTCAACAAAGCATTCAAATACCTTCTTCAGGCAGAACAAGATTTATATCGGCACGTTCCGCCACAGATGCTAACCATAAACTTGTTTAAATGCATAGAACTTATTGTTTATACATTCAGTGGCAGGAGGTTTAATAACAAGTTAAAGAAGGCGGCAATCGAATTGAATCTTACGGCCGATGATTTAGGAAAAATTAAGAAATTGAAAGAAGCAAGGGATAAAGGAGACGTAGCCCATCCAAGTAGAGGGTCTCGCTCTGATTTTTATCCTCCGCAATTTCCTATTCCGGAAGACGTGGATTTCCCTAACTTTTGGTATTCCGGCCTAGCATCGAAGGTACTTCTAAACTACTTTCTCTACGTGGATAGTCTGATAAAAATCAAACTGTCCACAGACCCACATGATGAGATAGATGAGGTTGTGTCCGTTAACTATGGTTATCGCGGGGCACATTATGAAATACGACCTAGTGTCAGGGGCCGAAATAAGATTACTAATTTTGCAAAGAGAAAGTTGTCTGAGTACTTCGGAGTGCCGTATTCGCGAATTAGACTAAGAAAATATAGCTACCCCGATATTGTGTACCAGATTAAAGGTCATCTGGATTTCGATCTTAATGCTATGAGAACTGGGAGAAGACACAAAATAATCATATTTCCATGAAAGCTGAAGATAAACCAAAATATTTGAGTGAATTAAAAACTCTTTTCTCTTCTCTGGACAAGGAAAAGCTTTTAGGAGATCCAGATAACGAACAAGAAACCCAAAGACTCAACAGGATTTCTGCCATTTTGCGTAATTTCAGCAGTGATATTGGGGAAGAAATAGAAAGAAGGAAGACTGATTTTCAAAAATGGTGTCGGGCTGGTAAAAGACAAGAACACAGCAAAAATGTTTTAAATGATTTACTTCAATACATTCATACAAAGATTGAAGAAATGGATGTCTATAAAATTGAGCCGGACAAAACTTACGAGAGTGATAACGGAAAGCTTTTTGATCTCAAAACTTCAGTTTGGCCTTTGGGTGACTTCTACTATCTTAATTTTATCAAGCGCTTCTATAAGGGAAAGAATGGCAAAGTCTCAAAAATTAAGATTGCAATCATCGTTACAATAGCAGTTGTCTTAGGCGCTATTACTTATGGAGCCGTAAAAAATAGACCACACTTTGATTACGAAATGCTCGGGAAAGTATACGAGGCTAGAGATAACAATGTTCCTACAGTAATTGACGGATGGTTTACGAGCAAAATACGCAACATTTCAGAAGAAAGACGTTATCTGGAATATATCCATTATATTTTATGGAGAGATCAATCCCTTGGTCGATCATGGATTTATGGATATGGGGTCGGCGATGTGTACGAGGTCAATGGTGGTGAGAGGAGGCTGGTTGAACTCCCTATTCTTTTTGAGCCCAATGAAGTAAAAACATTGGCTTTAGATGTTGATATTCCTATCAGTGACAAGGAACCATACCTTGCTCTTACTGAGCGAGAAGGAGAAGGAGTTTTTACCTGGCCGAAAAATGAGATAAATATTTTACTTGAAGATTCCAGAGGAAATATCTTTGACGAGTCTGGGAAGCTGTTAAGCCAGGAGGTAACAGATACTTGGTGGGTTTTGCCGAACAACAAAAATTTTAAGTCTAAAATTATTGCAGACACTGATTTGTACTCAAAAATAGTCGTGTGGAAAATAAGAAGATTCCTTCATATCTTGAACTAAAAAAGGTATAAAAAGGGGATACCCTTTTTAACCTTTTAATCGTAAACCCAATTCCGTTGCTCCAGTTTGGATGCGACTAAAGAAAACTTTAGCAACCAAATATGTTCTGGTCAACAAAAAAATTAAGCGAGTGGATTTTAGGAAATCTGATATGGGAAATTCTCGTTTTATTTTTTGTCCTTGTGTTTCTTAAATTTTTACCCGGTTTTATTCAAGCAATCAAAATCAGCAAGAAGATTTTAAAAAATAACCGCGACACAAGAGGCAATTCGTGGGGTAAATATTCAGCTGATCGTTTTATTGATGTTTGGTACTCAAGCCCCAAAATACCACTTCGACACGAAAGAGGCCGGTTTTATTATAAGACATTCAATAATCCTAATTCTCGTCATTGGATGGATGTCATTGATGACGAACTTGTACAATACGTATCGATTGAGATTTTTAATAGTCCGCGAGGATACGAGGCAGTTCGACCAGTAAAAACTTGGCGGAATGCATTGATTGTTCGTTTGGTAAGGTGGTATTTGATTAAATTTGTCGGTGACAATCCCCAATACTATAAAGATTTAGAGGAACAATCTCGGAAATGATATGTCCAATTGGCCAACAAAAAATCAGTAGAATAAATTTATGCCGCGAGATAGAACTCAAAATACAAATCTTGCTTCCGAATTTTTTATCGCCTCTCAACTTTTTCGTTTAGGATACGCAGTTACTCTTACCCTCGGTCATACAAAAGAAATTGATCTTGTAGCTATTCGACCAAACGACAAAAAAATTATCACCATAGATGTAAAGGGGTTGAAAAATATGACAAACTGGCCCTTAACACCTAAGAGGAAAGAAAAGAATCATTACTTCATTCTTGTAACCTGGCGCAATAAGTTCAATAATATCGGCTCTGTACCGGAGGTTTTTATAGTGCCATCGATGGAGATAGATGAACTCCTATCACCATGGAGCCACAGTATATCAGATGTTACTTGTGTCGGTTACGCTACGGTCAGAAATAGCAAGTACAAAGATGCGTGGGATTTATTGAATAAATAAAATTAGCATGGTCAAAGTTATTCAAAAAGATTCCCCGACAGCGCTCGGGCAAGCAAACCCCGGCGGGGCAAGAAAATTAGGAAAATTCATCCGGTCTAATTCGCGCGAATAGTGGAATAAGGTGGAATAAGAAAGATTCTGACCCTGGCCAACAAAACCCAGTAGTATCCATCCGAGGCTGAACACGGGGCAAGAAAACCACGAACGATACCTTAAAGAAATACTTTAAATATGGTCAAAGTCATTCAAAAAGAGAATAAGGAATTATACCAATGCGAGGAGTGCGGTTTTCACTACGAAAATCGCGAGTGGGCCGAGAAGTGCGAAGCATGGTGTAAAGAGCACAAGAGTTGCAGTCTTGAGATTATCGAACATGCTGTACGCGATGATGCATAGGCGGTTCGAATGCTGGTCTAATTCGCGCGAATAGTGGAATATTGATTTTTCCCAAAAAAAGGCGCATCATCAGAGGCCAGCTTGCAAGATCAATTTTCTTAAGATATAATGGTTTTATAAAATTTTTACAGTACATTATGCACTATGAATCCAATTAACATGAATCCAATGATGGCTTCTCCTGGTAGTTTTGGACAAGATGCAGGAGGGACAAACCTTTTAAGCATTTTGATTAATCTTGCTTTTGGATTTGTGTCGGGGCTAATGATTTTTATCGGGCCAAAGGAAGTGATTGCCCATGGGTCTAAGCTTGCGGCGGATCTCATTAAACTTTCCGGTTACGGACAGCAAATGGCGGCATTTGGTTTTGCCACAACCGCAGCGCCGTATGTAGTTCTTGCTCCAATCGTTGGCATGGTGCTCCGCCAACTTGCTTCGGTACGCTCGCTCAAGAGCTTCGCCTTTTTTGCAGTTGCAGTGATTGTGGGGTTTGCAGTCTCTTATTTCAGCTACGGATACATTGCAGCACTATTGGCAACTTCGTAGGGAGGTTCGCGACCGAGGATGCCAGCACTTCGGTAAGCTCAGTACAAGCTTCCCAACATCAAAATGCCCTTTGTGGGCATTTTGGATTCGGGAGAGTATGGGTATCCTCGTTCCTTATTCATGCCGGGATCGGTATTTTGCGTTTTCCAATCTCCACACTGGGCGTTTTATTGTGTGCCAACCATTTTGAGGCATTCAAAATTTCAATGCCGCGAACATTGCCTTTTGCATCAAGATCCACGAGAAAATCATCCTGAATTCTTTCAGTTCTATTAATTTTCGCCGATGTAGCTCGAATATATACGGCGTCAGCACGTTTGTCGTAACTGATCTTCATAATAGGCCGTGATAATTACTCGGATTTCCTTTTGAGTTTCAAAAATTACTATTAACGTCTTATTGCGAATTTTTCCTGTGGCTTCGATCGTGCCGCTCGCAGTAACTCTTGTCTTGGTGGGGTTTGAAACAGTTGTCTGTACATCTCTATATCGGATGCCACGCTCCCTGCAGCGTTCTCGCGCATGCTGCGTAAATTCGAATCTCATGCAATACTATAATGTCCTGACGGGATAGGTCGACCTTTCTGTCTATATAACATGAAATATGACTCTTTTCAACTTTCTCTACCGGGACCCCCGCCTTCGCTAAAGCTACGGACGGGCAATCCTCGCTAAGGATGGTTCGACACAGCTCACCACGGAGAGAGGAGGCGCCCTCAACCCTTCGATGCGGTTTACATTGAGTTTATCGAAGTGCTCAGGGCGAGAAACCCCCTAACGGTCCTGTGGGCCGGGGTCTGCAACCGGGGCCGCCAGGAGTTTACGCGGGGCAAACTGAATTCCTGCTTGCCCGTCCGAATCCGCCAGCTGGCGGAGAAGGAGGGCCCGGCAGCCCAATCGGCCCCTTTAGAAAATTTTTGCCCTGGTATATAACGTATACTATAATTCCTTATCAATATTTTGTCTCATGGGTACACTTGATGGAAAGGTGAATAAAGAAGAGCTGGAGAGCCGTGTGAAGCAGATGTACGAGGAGGTGGCTGAAAAGCCAAAGGCCGACTACCACTTTGAAATGGGGCGCGGACTTTGCGAAAAGTTGGGATATCAAAAAGACGATCTTGATGCCACCCCCGCAGAAGCTATCGATTCTTTTGCCGGAGTTGGGTATCACTTCGGCCTCGCTGATCTGAAGGAAGGCGAGCGGGTGCTGGATCTCGGCAGCGGTTCCGGAACGGATATTTTTATAGCCGCGAAGAAAGTTGGAAAAGGGGGGAAGGTGGTCGGCGTTGATATGACCGATAAGCAGCTCGAGAAAGCCGAGCGCCTTCGCCGCGAGGGCGGTTTTGAGAATGTCGAGCTTGTGAAGTCCCACATCGAGAAGCTCCCGTCCCCCGATCAGTCATTCGACGTCGTGATCTCCAACGGCGTCATAAATCTCTCACCGGAAAAGGAGAAGGTCTTTGCTGAAATAGCGCGTGTCTTGAAAAGCGGTGGGCGGCTGGCACTCTCCGACATCGTAACCTCCCGGCAACTTTCCGAACGCATCAAATCAAGCGCCGAGCTCTGGGCGGCCTGCATCGGCGGAGCGATACCTCAAGACGACTACCGCGCCATGATCGAGAATGCCGGTTTCACGGTCAAAAGTGAGGTGGTGAATGAACGCTACACCTTCCTTACCCACGGCGAGGTCATGGAAAAATACGGGGTGAAGAGCATCTCGTTGCTTGCGGTAAAAGGGAAGGAATAGGTCATAATCACGAAAGGGGAGGCGACCTCGAAAGAAGAAGGTTCCCACCAAACCTGCCTGCCGCCTGCCTGCCGGCAGGCAGGCGGCAGGCAGGGCAGGTAGGGGCGGGCGCGGCCGGGGATGCCAGTCACGAGCGGGGGTCTTCGTTTCTGATCCGAAGAAAAGAGAGGGGCTGGTAAATAGTGGCGGGGTGGTGTAATATGAAATAGAGGTACCAGAGGTCGGTTTGAAACGTAAAACGTAGTCATCACCATGACCGGGACAGGAACGATCAAGACGAAGACGGAGAAAGGTTTTGGATTCATTGCTCGCGAAGGCGAGACGAAGGATCTCTTCTTTCACTCCACGGACTTGAGCGGCGTGACGTATGACGAGCTTCAGGTTGGCGATGCCGTCAGCTTTGAAGTCGTCGAGGGCGAGAAGGGTCTTGCCGCGAAGAACGTAACGCGCGCCATGGATGCTTCCTCGGGGAAATCCGAGCCCGAGGGGGGCAACTAAATTATCTGAGTTGGATAGGGCATTGTTGCCATGGAAAACCGTTCCGATGTCCGTCGGGGCGGTTTTCCCATTGAGAAAGTTGATTTTTTGAGCAATCCGTTGTATCTTTACCCCATGAAGCGGTTTGATGCAGAGCGGGAATTAAACGAGGCGTTGACGCCAATTTCCATTTTTGCGGAGACGTACAATAAGACCCTTCCGCTCGGGTTTCCGCGCGCGTCAGAAAAGACCTTGCGGGAATTTCAAATAGCGTATCCTCTGCTTTTTAAAACCGGCGATGGCTGGTCCATCGATAAACACCGGAAACGCTTCATGGACTGGCATATGACGCATCCTGTGGGAGCGGGAGAGAAACGGGAGCGATGGCCAAAGAAGCTCGAGCGACTCAAAAAGTGATGTATGTCCTAGGCCGAAAGGGCGGTCCGAAACGCACCGGAGAGCCCGCGGATGCTTTCTCGGGGAAACCCGAGCCCGAGGAGGCCAGCACTTCGGCTGGTTCGACGACCTCACCACGAGTCGGCTCAGTGCAAGCCCGTCCTGAGCAAGTCCTGAGTTTTATCGAAGGGTTGCCGAAGGACCAGTTTGAGATAGGTTTACAGTGAGCTTGTCGAACTGTTCGGAGTCCGAGGAGGGTCAAAATACCAATCTTGAAAAGCTACTGATGGCTTCGTTCTGGGAGCTACGAACCCGAGGTGGCCCAGGGCCCTAGTGACTCCTACCGAAGTGGGTCAACGGTGTGGTTTTTCAGGCAAGTCAAGTCGCCCAATAGGGTTCGAGTCCTTGATCGGTTGATTTAAAAATTAAGAAAAGGGCTCTCCGATCTTGGCGGGAGAGCCCTTCCGTCTGAACGACGGTTTGCTATTTCTTGAATTCCGCGTCTACTTGATCGTGGAGCGCTGCGAGCCCCGCAAGGAGCGTCAACTGCTGATGCGGCACGTCGACGTTATGCGAGGCGAATTCATAGCCCCTTCCCGGACTGATGCCGCGATATCCGGGATTGAGTCCGCAGCGATCTCCCGGGCAGTTGACGTTCAGCCAGCCATCTACGCTGTCGACGCTTGCCCTGAAGTGAAACGGTTCTCGGTGGAGGTCGTTCCCGACGAGCTTTCCGTGGGCCCGCCTCATCGCGTCTGACATGACGTCGATGTTCTGATGGATGGGCTGACGACAGAGCCAGTTCACGAGCTCGATTCCGTACTCGCCACCGAGTTCTGCGCCGTGCATGTCTCGGATCGTAACGAGATGGAGTGTGAGGAGCTGCGGAAGTTTCGCCGAAGTTTTCTCGTCGACGAATCGCGCTGCGTCGAAAAAGAGGTTCAGCGAGGCCGAGAGCGCATAGCCGGGCTTGTGGTCGTAGATATGCTCCTTGCCCGTGCCGCGGCAGTCGAAGCATGCGCGGCCATGAAGGAGCGGATCCCGTTTCGTTCCCTTGCAGGTCTTGCAGCGCGAGCTCAACTGCTTTCGGATCTTGGGGAAACGGGTGGTGAAGACAAGGAAGTCGCCCTCTTTTTTCTCAAAGAGAAGCGCGTCGTCGAACCCGAAGCCGGTCTCAAAGCTTGGGTCGAACGTCGCAAACCCGAACTCCTGCTTCACCGCCTTGATGGTTTCGGGATCGGCGATCCTTCGCCGCGTTTCTTCTCGGAGGAACTCCTCATGAATAGAAAGAGCAAGCGCTACTTCCTTCGACCTCCAGGAGAGGCCATACCAGCGAGGAAGGGACTCTTTCGTCAAGATCAGCATTCCGGCCTCCTTTCAGCCGTACAGATTTTAACTATTTGTTACACGAGGGACTTGTAAAAGCAACTATTCGAATCGTAGCGCGACGGCCAACTAACACAAACGTCCGATGTTGCCTCGGCGCTTCCTTCGGCGGGCTCAGGACAAGATCGCGCCTCGGCATGAATTCAGCAAGGATGTGACAGCCCTGGCGATCAAAACGCGCGAGCTCGAGCCCGCGCGTTTTGATAGAATAGTTTCATGCGGCGGCATGACCGGATTTCGCCCGGGACGCATATGCTCGTTGGCGCGGGCGTCATTGCGGTCTTTGCGCTGATTCTGCTCCTGATGGGGCAGGTGCCGATGTGTACGTGCGGCTACGTGAAATTGTGGCACGGCGTTACCCAGAGTTCGGAAAACTCGCAGCATATTTCCGACTGGTACACATTCTCCCATGTCATTCACGGCTTTGCGTTCTACGGGCTGCTTCGGCTTGCCGGCCGGAAGCTCGCCCGCCAATCGGGAGGGTGGCCGGTTGGGTTGACGTTGATCTTCGCACTGATTGCAGAAACCGGGTGGGAAATTTTTGAGAACACCGATTTTGTCATCAACCGCTACCGCGAAGCGACCATTTCGCTCGACTATTACGGCGACAGCGTCGTTAATTCCGTTTTCGACGTTCTCGCGATGGTTCTCGGCTTCGCGCTCGCATACCGCTTGCCGGTTTGGGCGACCGTCGCGCTCGCGATCGGCATGGAAGCGTTCGTCGGCTACTGGATCCGCGATAATCTGGCCCTCAATATCATCATGCTCATCTACCCCCTTGAGGCGATTAAAATGTGGCAGACGGGAGGGTAGAAAAAGCATGGCGTAAAAGCGCGGAGCGCGTTTCCGCGGAATTGAAATTTTGCCCCCCGCTCCCTATAATCGGTTCATATGAACAGATATAAATTTTTGATCGGCGGCGCCGTTGCCCTCGCGGTCGCGGCGGCTCTCGTTTTTCTCCGGGATGGCGGAGAGGGCGGGATGCTGGGCG
>Ga0209541_10007672_pt1 | contig 18056 bp, 19 predicted proteins | sample RifCSPlowO2_01_FD_184027 | JGI IMG/M metagenome (GOLD analysis project Ga0209541, IMG submission 184027) | Groundwater microbial communities from Rifle, Colorado - Rifle CSP2_plank lowO2_0.1 (SPAdes) (version 2) | ecosystem: Environmental > Aquatic > Deep subsurface > Groundwater | place... | reverse complement strand
GGAAAGGTTATGGGACTAAGCTTCTTGAATTCGCAGATGAATACTTCAAGAAAAATGGATGCAAGTATGCTTTTGCTGGAGTTTCTGCATTTAATGAACCTTCAAATCTTTTATTCAAAAAATTAGGATACGAAAAAGTTAGAATAATATTAGAAAAACATTATTAATCTGTATAATTAGCCTTTATTTTTTAATTTTGCTTATATAAAAATTTATAAATTTAATGAATAATAAAATATTATGAAAATTCAAATAGATAATAAAATAATAGGTGAAGATTCTCCATGTTTTATAATAGCTGAAATAGGAATAAATCATAATAATGATATAAACATTGCAAAAAAAATGATTGATGCCACTGTAGAAGCTGGATGCGATGCAGCTAAATTCCAAATATTCAAAGGAAAATTAATGTATCCTAAAACAGCAGGAACATATGAAACTGATGGGAACATCTTAAACATATATGATGTTATGCAGAAAATTGAACTTCCTGAAGAATGGATAAGTGAGCTTATGGCCCATTGTAAAAAGAAAAATATAATTTTTTTATCGAGTGTTAGTGATATTTGGTCTGTTGATATTATGGAAAAATATGGAATGAGTGCATATAAGCTGACTTCTTATGACACTACAAATATTCCTTTGTTAGAACATACAGCTAAAAAAAATAAACCAATAATCATGTCCGTGGGAGCAGCATACATGAGTGAGGTGGATGAAGCAATAAGAGCAATAAAAAAGTACAATAACAATTTAATGGTAATGCATTGTGTTACGAAATATCCTGCACCTTTAGAATATTGCAACTTAAATGTTCTAGAAACTTTAAAGTTGGCTTATCCAGATGTGGTTTTGGGCTATTCTGATCATACTGAAAATCCTATAAAAGCACCTGTAGCAGCAGTTGTCAAGGGAGCAAAAATTATTGAAAAGCACATAACCTTGGACAAAAATATGAAAGGAGCTGATCAAAGATTTGCAGTGAATCCAGAACAGTTAAAACAAATGGTAAAAGCAATAAGAGAAGCAGAAAGAAAGATAAAAAATGGTGAAAAAATTGAAGTTGATGAAGTTGTTTTGGGGTCTTCTGAAAAAAAACCTACAGAAATTGAAATGTATGTGAGAGACTTTGCATATAGGAGTCTTTTTTCTTCAAAAGATATTAAAAAAGGAGAAAAAATAACAAAAAATAATATAGAAATTCTGAGAAATGGAGAAAATAAACCAGGTTTATCTCCTAAATATTATAATCTTCTTGTTGAAAAAAATTATAGAGCTGTTAGAGATGTGAATGAAGGAAATGCAATAACATGGGATGATTTGTTACAGGGCTAGAAAAAAATATCTTTTTTATGTTTAACACAAAAAATAATAAGATACAAATTATAAAAATGTTGGATTAAAATTAATTATATTTTGTTAGACTAAATAAAACTGTAAAATATACATATTATACTATAAAAATAGATTTAAGCAGTAGAATTTGTTGAGAATACAGTTAAATACAAATGTATGAAGATGTAACATTGTCTTAGAGTGTCTAAAAGAATTGAATGGGAGCTAATATGAAATATGATAACATTTGCATGAGTAAAGAAACGAGCCTTAAAGATGCTATGAAATTACTAGATGTTACTGAATCAGGAATAATATTAATAACAAAAGAGAATAAAGAGTTGCTAGGTGTGATGACTGCAGGGGATATCAGGAAGGCAATATTAAATGGAGCAAACTCTGATTCAATTGTTGAAAATATAATGAATAAAAATCCAATTTCAGTTGAAAAAGGAAAAGAAGAAGAATTGTGCCAAAATCTTGAAAGAATTAAAAAGTTGCCTGAGAGAGAACCCATAAGAGTTCCAGTTCTAGATGAAAATAGAAAAGTAATAGACATGATTTCGTTGATAATTCATGATAACAAAAAAGTAAAAAAAAGTGAAGAGAATAATAGCATAAAGAAAGTACTTGTTATTGGTGGTGCTGGATATCTAGGATCAGTGTTGATTAGAAAATTGCTTGATAAAAATTGTAAGGTGAAAGTTCTGGATAATTTGACTTATGGAGATTCATCAATAAAAGAATTATATAATCACAAAAATTTTGAATTTTATGAGGGAGATATAAGGAATATACACAAGATTATGGAGTCAATAAAAGGAGTAGATGCTGTTATACACTTAGCATCAATTGTTGGAGATCCAGCAGGTTCAATAAATCCCCAAACAACTTTAGAATCCAACTATTTTGCAACAAAAATTCTAGTAGATATTTGCAAGCATAACCAAATAAATAGATTCATTTTTGCTTCAACTTGTAGTGTTTATGGTGCAATGGGGTTTGAAGAGACAATTGATGAGACTTCTGAATTAAATCCGGTTTCGCTTTATGCTGAAACAAAAATTAAATCGGAGCAAGCTATTCTGAAAGCAGTTGATTCTAATTTCTCCCCTACAATTTTTAGGATGGCTACTTTGTATGGTGTATCTCCAAGAATGAGATTTGACTTGGTTATAAATCTTTTAACAGCTAAAGCATTGAGTGAAAAAGAGATTACTATTTTTGGAGGAAATCAGTGGAGACCATTCTTGGATGTAGAGGATGCTTCTGAGGCTTATATAAAATGTTTAGAAGCTCCAATAGAAAAGATCAAGGGAGAAATATTTAACATTGGCGGAAATGAGAATAATTATAAACTAATAGAAATTGGAAAAAAGATAAAACAGTTGGTTCCTGATGCAAATTTGAACATAGATGAGAATATGCAAGATAGAAGAAATTATAGGGTATCATGCAACAAAGCTGAAAATTTATTGGGATTCAGACCAAAAAAAAGTGTTGAGGAAGGAATTAAGGAGATTATTGAAGCGATGAACAAAAAAGAAATAGTTAATTATAAAGATGAGAAATATAACAATTATGAATTTCTTAATAAAATGTTAGATAAGTTTTAATGAAAATGTTGTAATAATCAATCATTCTACTTTTTTCATGCTTGCAATTAATCCTGCAACACGTTTTGATGACAATCCATCAAGCTTGTAACAGTAATCATTCATGAATTTGTCACTCATTATCTCTAGTTTATCCCTTACTTCTTTTTCATCTAAAATACATTTTATTGCTTTTTTTAGTGTTTCATCGTCTGTTGCTTGGATGGCACAACCATATGTTGAATAATGCATTGCATCAATTTTATTGAAAAAATTCATTGTTACTATTGGTTTTTTTAATAGCATAGCCTCCAATGCAGTGGTTGATGTAAATGTTGTAAAGATATCACAAGCACCAATTAAATTAAAAAGGTCTTCCTGTCCATGTTTGATAATACAATAATCTCCATATCCAATCTCTGGAACTAATTTATAAATCTCTTTGATGCTTATTTGATTGCTTGGATGTAGCTTGATTATTAAAAACAAACCGAATTCTTTTGCAGCATTGAATAATTTGTCCAATGTTTTTTTGTTTTCTTCTAATGTAAGCTGAGTAGACTCTACAGTAAGCTTAATGTTAAATTGATGGGGCGCATACAATATTATTTTTTTTGACTTGGGAATGTTAAACTTTTTCAAAATCTTTTCTTTTTCTTTTGGTTTTTTTGTTATATAACTGTCGTATCTTGGAGATCCTGTTATTATTAACTTATTTTCATCTTCCCCTAGTTTTGTCATCCATTCTTTTGTTAATTCCCCCCATATCGCCACTTTTGTCGTGATTGATTTTTTGAAACTTTCATCTTCTCCTAATGCTCCATGTTGAATTATTATGCTTGGAATTCCAAGTTTATTTGCTGTTTTAATTACATTATTCTCAAAAGGTACTGTATCATTTGTTGTTACAATTACATCGATATTTTTTAATAAATTGTTTACGTCTTCCTCTGAAGTTTTAGCTGTGACATAATAATCTACATCCTTTCTAAAAAGACTTCTTCCTATAAAGTTAGAACCTCTTATGATTATATTATTTTTATCTTTTTTTAATTCTTTCATTATAGAACCTATTTGTTGGTAACTTCCTATAAACAATATTTTATTCTGTTCTTCCTTGAATTTTTTGGATCCTATCTCAAACATAATGTTCTGAATTTTTGATATTATTTTTTTTATCATTTTAGTTTATTCCTGATTAATTTTATTATTTCTAAATCTTCTTTGTCAATCCCTTTGATGATAAAGAGAATTAAAATGTAAAATATTAAAAAGATTATGCCTGAGATTATTATTGTAACCATATTTATCGAAAATAACCCCTTGGTGAATAAAATTGCAAAAAAGGGGATTAAAGATGCTAATAATGGTTTTGCAAGTTTTAAATCATATGGATTGATCTTGCTAAATCTGTAGCTAAAATAAAATGATAAAACATAACTTATAATTAATGATAGAGATGTTGCAATCGCACCACCAATTATTCCATATGAGGGTATTAAGTAAAGATTTAAAGATATATTTAGTAGAACCATAGCTAGATTAATAAGCAAAATCAATTTTGTTTTTTTAATCATGATTAAATAATTTGAATGAACATGCGCGAAGGAAAATATGAGGTATCCTATTGATAATATTATTAGAGAACTATTTCCTAGAGTATACTCCTGACCAAACATCAATCTTAATATCTCTTTTGAGAAAGTAAGAATAAAAGTAAATGCTATTATATTCAGAGTAAATATCCACCTTATAACATTTTTAGATATATCCTTAATTTCTTTATACTTTTTTTTACTATAATTTTCTGTAATTATTGGCAAGAATAAAGACATTATTGCTGTTGGTATAATTACCATTAGATAAGAAGTGGATAATGCTACATTATATACTCCAACTTCCGAAACACTCCTGAAAAAACCAATCATGATAGTGTCTATCCATTTTACTATAGATATTAAAACACCACTAAAAAGCAAGGGGAAGGAATAAAATAATAACTCTTTTTTAATTTCAATAGTTTTTATATTATTTTTAAAGAAGTGAAATACTTTCTGTAAAAAGTATGCAGATAGAATAAGAGATATTATTATAGAAATCACATAAGAAAATATAGCTGCTTTTAGAGTAAATCCAATATATATTAAAATAAAGGCTGTTATAATTCTTATCAATTTTTCAAATACCTCAACTATGCAAACTTTATACTCTATTTTCTTAAATGCTGTAAAAATACTTAGAAATATTTCTGTTATAACTATAATTGGTATTGTAATTGCTAAAATCTTTAATACAAATGTAAGATCAGAATTATGAAATATCTTATTTGATATAAAACTAGAAAAAATAAATAAAATGAAAAAAAAGAAAATGCTTAATGGAATGGCAATTTTTAATGATGATCTAATTATCCCTCTTATTCTTGGTTCGTCTCCTTTAGTCCTATAATATGAAATATATCTCACAATTCCAGAATTCAAACCGAATAATGAGATTACTATTAGAAAAGAAGTTATTGAAATTCCTAAACTGTACAACCCAAATACTTCACTTCCTATCCTTGCTATTAAGATTGTATAAATGTAACTTATTAATTTACCCAGAAATAATCCAATCATTACTATACTAGCACCTTTTATTAGTTGCTTGGAAGATTCTTTTACTTTTTTCATTATGTCTGATTTGAGCAAAAGTGTTTATAAATCTTAACTTGCCATCAAATCAAATTTTTCTTATTATCCTAGCTGGAACTCCTGCAACCATGCTATTATGAGGGATGTTTTTGTTTACCACTGAACCAGCTCCAATGACACAATTATTTCCAATGTTTACTCCTCTTAATATTTTTACATTAGATGCTATCCAAACATTATTTCCAATTGTTATTTGGCTACTCCCTTTACCTTTGGAAATATCTTTTTCATAATCATGAGTGTCTGATATTAAATGACAAAAAGGACCAAATATAACTTTGTTACCTGTTTGTATATCTCCATCAAGAATGCAGAAGTTGCTAATTAAAACATCGTTTCCTATAACAATTTTTGGAACTGCTTTTATATTACAAAACCTATTAATTGTTACGTTATCTCCTATAAATATCTTTTTTCCATTTTGAATGGATAATCCTCTTTGGCAGAAGAAATTTTTGCCTACTTCTTCAAACTTAGTCTTTATATATGAAGTATATAACTTATCCCTTAGCCTTATTAATAAACTTATCATTTTTTTTCCGTTATATTTTTAATAAGATCACCAAATGTGACTATTTTGTTAATATTCATTATTTTTACATCAAAATTAGACTCTATTGCGGCAATGAATTGATAAAATCTGATTGAACTTTGGTTATTTAGTGTTTTATCATTTAACTCCAATTTATCATTTATTTTTGAGATGTCAATATTCCAAAAATCTGAAAAAAATTGGATTAATTCTTTTTTGTTCATCTTTACCATCCATTGAGACATACTATGCAGATATAATCTTCTTTACCATTTTCTTTTACTATCTTTATTAGGTACTCACCAATTCCATCATTTTTTAAACGTTCCAGGGTTATAAAACATTTACAGCATTTAATTCTTTTATTCATACTTTTTTAAATATAGTAACTTATTTAAAATTTCACTTTTGTTATCTAATTGATTGTGAGGACAAAATGGAATTAAGTGAGTACATTATTAGGAGTAAAAAATTAGTTAAAGATAGTTCTATGAAGGATGTTAGGATTGCTTTTCTTTCTAATTTTACTATAACTGGAATTGCTGAAATTATGAAATCATTATGTTTTGAATATGGCATATATGCTGAATGTTATACCTCTCTTTACAATCAATATGCACAAGATATCTTGAACAAATCAAGCGAGTTATATAATTTTAAACCAGATGTAATATTTATTCTGCTTGATATAGAAAATCTTTTTGGTGATAATTATTATTTTTATTATAGAATGAATGTTCAGCAAAGAAATGATTTTATTCAAGAAAATTTTGATGAGATTAAAGGATTGATTAGAATATTAGAGGAAAATACAAATGCAAAAATCATTGTTAACAATCTATTAGTTCCTAATTATTCAAGTAGGGGAATTATTGAAAATAAACAAGAGTTTGGTATTAAAAAAGGAGTATGCCATTTTAATGATATGCTTGAATTGTTATCAATTAATAATTCTAAATTGTTTATATTTGATATGAACTCATTTTGTTCTAGAATAGGGTATGAATTTGTGTATGATCAAAAAATGAGTTATCTAGGTGATATGAAAATCTCTCCTTCTGGACTGGTTAAACTTAGCTCTAAATATATGGGATATATAATTCCTTTAATGTCTATAACAAAAAAATGCATTGTTCTTGATTTAGATAATACTTTATGGGGGGGAATTGTTGGAGAAGAAGGTATTGAGAATATAAAACTTGGACCAGAAAAGGAAGGAAAACCATTTATGGATTTTCAAAAAAGATTACTTGAATTATTTGAAAGAGGAGTTATTCTTGCAATAAACAGTAAAAATAATTATGAAGATGCTATTGAAGTTATAAAAAATCACAAGTATATGATTTTAAAAGAACATCATTTTGCATCTATGAAAATTAATTGGCAAGATAAAATCACCAATATAAAAGAAATTGCAAAAGAGCTTGACATAGGTCTTGACAGTCTTGTATTTATTGATGATGACAAGACTAATAGAGAATTTGTAAGAGAATTTCTTCCTGAAGTTTTGGTTTTAGACATTCCAGAAGATCATTGTTTTTATCCTAGCATAATTGAAAATTTAGTGGTTTTTAATTTGTTTAATATTACTGATGATGACTTAAATAGAGGTAGGATGTATGCAGATCAAAATAAAAGAGAACAATTTAAAGTTGAAATAACAGATGTTGAATCTTTTCTAAAGCAGTTAAAGATAAAAGTTAATATAATTAAAGTAGGTAAGATGACAATCCCTCGTGTAGCTCAGCTTACCCAAAAAACAAACCAGTTTAATCTTACAACAAAAAGATATCAAGAGGAGAATATTCAAAATTTCTTAGAATCTGGTGATTATGTTATTAAATGCATAAATGTCAATGACAGATTTGGAGATTATGGAATAACTGGCGTTATAATTGTTAGAAAACATGATGATGAAGGATATTGGAATATTGACACATTTCTTTTAAGTTGCAGAATATTAGGAAAGAACATAGAATTTTCCTTAATGCAGAATCTCATTGATGATGCTAAAAAAGCTGGAATAAAAAAAATTCATGGAAAGTTTGTTTCTACAAAAAAGAATAAACCAGCTGAAAATTTTCTCGAAGAATGCGGTTTTATTTTGAATAAAGATGAGAATGAAGAAAGGGATTATATTTTAAATGTAGGAAATGAGAAAAGAAATAATAGTTATGTGGAGGTTTTGTAATGGAAACCTTAAAAAAGCTCTTTGCAAAGGTTTTGGATATTGATGAAAATGATATTAATGATAGTTCTTCTCCTGATAGTATTGCTTCATGGGATTCTTTTAATGGTCTTATGCTTGTTTCAGAACTTGAAAAAAATTTTAATGTACGGTTTAATATAAATGAAGTTATGTCTGTGAAAAATTTTAAAGATGTTAAATGGATACTTAAAAAGCATAATGTAACTGAGGGTATTGATGGATAGCATAAAAATTAATGAATATAATTATGATGAAATACATATAGGAGATACATTTGAATTTAAACGAAACTTATCCATAGAAGATGTAAATAATTATGCTAAATTAACTAGGGATTTTAACCCTCTTCATTGTGATGAAGAATATGCAAAAAATACGCAGTTCAAAGGAAGAATCATACATGGCATGCTTGCAGGAAGTTTATTTTCAACACTTGTAGGAATGGTATGCCCTGGTAAGAATAATCTTTATCTTGCACAGAGTTTAAATTTTAAGAATCCGATATATCCAAATTCAGAATTAATTGTAAGAGGTATTGTTAAAAGTAAAATAGATGCTATTAAATTAATAGTTATTAATACAGAAATAATAGTTAATGAAATTATTGTTATAGAGGGAGAAGCAAAAGTTAGGATAAGAGATTATTAAAATGGAAAAAAAATTATCATTAATAATTGGTGGATCAGGAGGAATAGGTTTTGAGACTGCAAAACTTTTACATAGTAAAGATATGAATGTTTGTTTAACTTATTTTAACAATGATGAGAAGATAAGAAAGAAATTAAATGAGCACAAAGCTGGAAATTTTGAATTATGCAAAATCAATGTGAGAGATGAAGAGAGTGTTAAGAATACTATTTCAAATATACTCCAAAAATATAAAAAAATTGATTCTGTCGTATATTCTGTTTCAAGTTCGGTTGTGCATAAAAAGATGTATGATTTGGGTTGGAGTGATTTTCAAGAACATATTGATATTCAAATTAAAGGTTTATTTATTCTAGTTAAGACTCTTTTGCCCTTGATAAAAAGTGGCCATAAAATAAAATTTGTAGTTGTTCTTACAGAAGGTTGTATAGGCAAACCTCCTTCTATGCTAGCTCATTATATTACTGCTAAATATGGACTTATGGGATTTGTAAAGTGCATGGCTTCTGAACTGGCATCAAACTGTACTTTTAATATGGTATCCCCTGGAATGGTTAAAACAGATTTATTAGCTAACTTTCCTCCAAAGTTAGTAGAAATCACGGCTTATAATAATCCCATGAAAAGAATAGCAGAACCAGAAGATGTTGCTAAAGTAATTTATTTTTTGATTTCTGATGATTCTGATTATCTTAATGGTGTTAACATTGTGATAAATGGGGGAAATATATTTTTTTAGAATTTATTTTTCCTTTTTTTCTAAAATATTCTTTATTGAATTCAAAAATTGAAGAGCTTTTTGACAATCTGCTATACGAGAATCATATGATAGTGTTAGATTAAACTTTCTCGTTGGACTTATCTTTTTGCCTAAAATCTCGAATGAATCAAATTCAGAAGCTATTGATATCATTGCTGATTGATTTTTCAGAATTGGAGGTATGGCCAAATATGCATTGAATGGCGAAAGGTTTGTTATTGAAAGTGTGCTATTTTCGGTTTCTTCTTTTATTAATTCATTGTGAATATACTTAAGCGCTAGGTCTTTAAGCTCATTGGATATCTCTGTTATTGATTTTTTATCCGCATCTTTAATTACAATTATTTTTGTACCTTTTCCTAAATTAATTAGAGATCCTATGTTTATGTTTGAATATATTTTTATTTTCTTATCAAAGTTAGAATTAAATTCTGGGAAATCCTTTAAAATCTTAGCTGTTGCACTAATTATCACATCTCCTAGGTGAATATTAATCTTATCTTTAATGTTAAAATTTTCTATTAAGGAGCATATATTTTTGCTCTTAACTTGTACTATAACTGAACTTATAGGTTTTGATGAGTAATTATCCATTTTCTATAGTCACAAATGATATAGCATAATCTTCTTTATGGGATATGCTGCATTTGATTTTATTGTTAATCCTCCCATTAATTTTAACTATTATTTTACCAGATTTTAAGTTTATTATTTCTATTTTTTTTATTGAAATTTTTTTGTTATATGCTTTGATCACTGCTTCTTTTGCACAGAATTTTCCAGCAAAACTGATATAGGACTCTTTTTTGCTTTGGCAATACATTATTTCTTCTTTTGTGAATATTAAATCTAAAAAATGTTTATCTTTGTAAGACTTCTTAAAATTTTTTATAGATTCTATGTCTACACCTATTCCGAATATCATACACTATAAAAATCAATAATTCATATAAATCTTTTGATTCTATGCATAATATTTAAATAATCTCCTATAATTTTGTAATCATGAGAATACTTGACTTAGGATGCGGAAGAAATAAATTAAAGGATGCTTTTGGAGTTGATTTCATCAAGTTATCAGGAGTGGATTTTGTCTGGGATTTGAATAAAACATTACCAAAAAGATTTTATAACAAATTTGATGTCGTTTATTCCAATGGAGTTTTAGATCATCTTGGAAATCCTTTGACTTTTCTTGAAGGATGCAAAAAATACCTTAAACAGAATGGTAAATTAATAACAATAGTTGATAATGGAGACTATTGGCGTTATCATTTGCATTTAGGCAATTATCATGCGGATATATGGGAAAAAGAGTTTCCAAATCATCCAGAAACACATCATAAGATGCAATTTCAGATGAAGCATATTGTAAAGATGTTAAAACTTCTTGATTTTAAAGTAATTAGTACAGACTATATAAGACTAACTGGAACTTGGAGAGATTATCATGTAGACTATTTAATGCCGAAACATGTTGGATGCAATTTTATGAAGATAGAAGTTATAAAAATTTAAAATTCCTGCTTCTTTGTAATAAATCCCTTCCAGAACCCAATTATTGTAATTATATCCTTGGCAATTTTAAAAAAAGGTACAAAAATTATTTTTATATCTTTTGAATATTTGAAAACCTTGATGGTGTAGAATAGTGCCAGTGCTGCTATAATGATGAATGATGCTATATTTATGTATATTATTAGAAGAGATAAGTACAAAATTGTTGATGTCAAAGGATTCCAATGCTTGTTTGATAGACTTTTTATTCCGTACCTTCTGAAGTTTACCCCTGTTGCTTCTGCCAAGGGCAATGCCTTGTTTAACAATTGTTTTTTTAATGATAATTTGTAAAAACCATGTAAGTGTAATATATTAACTGAGGTAGTAATCCATTTGTAGCCTTTTTTCTGCAGTTTCTGAACTATATCTGTATCTTCACCAGCTATCCTGAATGTTTTATTGTCATATAATCCTATCTCAAATAATGATTTTTTGTCAAACAAAGTTGGTCTTCCTTCTTTTTGTTTTTTATCTAGACTTGTTTCATAGTCTTTTGTCAATATAACTTTGTCATAAAATGAAAATTTATTCCAGTATTTTTTTGGAATTATTAGCTTTGAACCAACAAAACATTTTTTATTGGAATTGTATGCTTTAACCATTTCATCAAGCCACTTTTCATTCTCTAAGACACAATCACACCATATTATGCAAATTAATTCATATTTTGAAGTTTTTATCGCTTTGTTCAAAGAACTGGCTAATCCTAAATTTTTCTCATTTTTTATTAGCTTAACTTTTTTATATTTAGAAATGATATTTATGCTATTATCTGTTGATTTATCATCTATAACAATTATTTCTATTTTTCCTTTATATCTCTGTTCTTGAATAGATTTTATAGTTTTACTTACTGTTTTTTCTGCATTATAATTTGGAATGATGAAAGAGACGTTTTTCATAGAATATATTTTAAAGAATGATTTATAAAACTTTTTTATATCCCTCTAGGGTTTTTTTAGCAATTTTATTCCATAAGAAGTTTTCTTTGATGTGATCTCTTAATTGATTATTCTTTTGGGAACTATATGATTCTATCAATTTTTCTTTTATATCTTCTATTTTTTCAGGATTTATGTATCTTGCATATTCACTATAATAATCCTTTGTTGAACCTCTTCCTGTTATTACTATATTTGCCTTTGCTAATCCTGCTTCTAATGCTACTAATCCAGGAGTTTCGTATTCTGCTGGTAAAGTTACAACTTTTGCTGCTGCATATGCAGATTCAAGCATAGTTGATTCATGATTAAATGCGCCCAAGAAATACACATTTTTATCTGCCTCTTTCTTGCATTCATCAAAATATGCCTTTAAATGAGGCTCGTATGTTCCTATTATGACTAATGGAATATTTGTGCCTTTTAATGCTTTTATTAGATTGAGAACGTTTTTTCTCACATCTATTCTTCCAACATATAAAATGAAATCCTTTAATTTGTACTTATCTTCAAATTCATCAGGAGTTGCATGCATAAATCTTTCATCTACACCATGTGGAACTGGAAATATTTTTTCTTTTGGGATTTTGAACTGCTTAACAAGAAAATTTCCTTCTATCCATGTATCTGGAAATAAAATGTCAGACATATCAAGCATTTTTTTTACTTTTGAAAATCTTTTAAAATGCTTGTTTATTACATTGTAACCTATCTGATTTATTTTTGTCTTTAGAGAAATATTGCTTTTTATTATATAAGATACCTGATGCAAATCATATATTGTTGTCAATGCTATTGGTATCTTTTGTGAATTTGCAGATTCTATAACATCATAACAGCTACTTCCTGTTCCTATATTATGCAAGAGATCATAATCTTTTATTTTGTCTTCCCAGTAATTGAATAATTTTACATTTATTCCCTCTTTTTCCAAGTATTCTTTTGTTTTTAGCGCTACTATTCCTCCACCACCAAGAACCTGGAATGAAGTAGGCATAGTGTTCATTAATACTTTCATAATTATTTATTTTTTAAGAAGTTATTTAAAGATTGTTATACTAAAAGAAATTCATTGAAATTAATATTATTTTCTGAATGTTGATTGTATAAAATTAGTGCCTGCAATGCAAACATAGTGCACCATGAGTTTATATGTTCATATTTATTTCCTTGGTCATCATAACCGTATCTAAATCCACCCTTTTGTTCTTTATTTAAATTCTGAAATTTTATCAATCTTTTTTTTAATTTATCCAATTTTTCATTGTTTATCGAGTTTAATACTCCTAACCTCAATGTTTGTGCTAAAATGTCTAATCTTTCAAAATCTATTAAATTGTTCTCTTTAAAAAATTGAGGAATTCCTCCGTTTGATTTTTGGATGCTAAATAAATAATCTGTTGCTCTTCTTGAGTATTCTAAATATTTCTTTTTATCAAAATATTTCCCAACTGTGTATAATCCTTCTGCTGCATAACAGTGAGGATGAAGTAAGCTGTTTCCTGTTCTTGAAAAAGTTACGACCCTTCCATTATCTTTGAAGAATTTTAAGCTATAATCACATATTTTTATTGCTGATTTTTTATATTCTTTATCTTCTGTAATTTTATACAAATTGGTTAAGCCTATACTTATTTTGTTATGAAATGCTCCAGATTGTGTTGACCATTTTTTTCCATCATCTACTAATTTTTTGTTTTTTCCATCATAGACTGCATAAAAGCTTCCATCTTCTTTTTGCTTGCTGATAATAAAATCTGCCAATTTTTTAGAAAATTTAAGATATTTTTCATCTTTTGTTATTTCATATAAATTTGTTATCCCATTCAATACCATTCCATTATCAAAAAGAAACATTTCTTCATTTTCAAAAGAACCCATAAACTCTGTTTTTTTATAGAAATATCTGCATAATATCCCACCAGATCTATGCGTTGCTTTTTTTATTAACCAATCAGCTGCTAGTTTTGCTCTTTCTAAAAAAATTTCTTCTTTAGACAAACCATAAAGATAAATCAATGTTGTTATACCATATCCTGTTATTTCTGAATAAAGATAAGGATAATTTTTTTTATTAACATCAAACCAGGAATTAAAGGCTCCTTTATGCTCTCCTTCTAAATTTTGAATTCCAGAATTTAACAACCAATTTTTAGCTAATTTAATTCTCTTATTTATCTCTGTCATTTTTAGCCCATTCAATGTTCTTTCTTAAGCCATCTTCTATAGAAACTTTTGGTTCCCAGCCAAATAATTCTTTGGCCTTGGAATTATTGCAGCATAACCTTTTTACTTCTGATAATCTTGGAGGCAAATGAACTATCTTTGAATCGCTTTTTGATATTTCTATTACTTTTTTTGCTAAGTCTATTATTTTTGTGTCTATACCTGTTCCAAAATTGATAGATTTGCCTATTGCTTTTTCATGACTTCCCATTGTCAAGAATGCATCTATTGTATCATCAACATACATCAAGTCTCTTGCTTGTTGTCCATCACCGTAAATTGTAATATCTTTTCCTTCTAATGCCAATGAAATAAATTTTGGAGGAGCATCATAAGTGTGCTTTGGTCCGTAAGTGTTGAAAGGTCTTATTATTGCTATTGGCAGATGATACGTGTTAAAATATGAATATGCTAACCTGTCTGCTGCAGCCTTGCTTGCTCCATATGGGGAACTTGGATTCATAACAAAACTTTCATCTATTTTTTCGTCATAAGTTCCATAAATTTCGCTTGATGATGTTACAACTATTCTTTTTATCCAATCTGCTGGATTCATATTTTCATTTAAGCAACCATGCAGAACATTTAATGTTCCAATCACATTTGCATCTATGACCTCTCTTGGTTGATCAAATGATTTGTTTACGTAAGCTTCTGCTGCCAAGTGAAATATTATTTCTGGTCTTTCTTTTTTTATTAATTCTATTGTATCATGACTTGCTATGTCCCCAGAAATTACTTTTATTTCTTCTTTTAAATGGTTTATATTCTTTAATTGCATTTTTGAAGGTGTTGTTAGAATGCTTCCTCTTACAAAACAAGTAACATTTGCACCATAAGATACTAAACGCTCTGTCAGGTGAGAACCCATGAATCCATCTGCACCAGTTACCAATACTTTTTTTCCTTGATAGAAATCCTGAAAGTTCATAAGAATTTTATATTAGCAAGTTTTAAAAGATTTTTTGTTTTGACCTTGTTATGAATTTTTCAAAATTACCCTTAAAATTAGGGTTAACTGTTGACTTAGGCAATTATGGAAATGATCCTAATGGTAGGGGAGAATATGTTAAATGGTTTGCTGATGATACTTCAGGAGATGGACCTAAAATGTTGCATGTTTACATGATTGACAGACATATTCATTCAAAACCAGGCGTTTTTACCCAAGATGATGTAAAAAGACTTGAAGATGAATTAGGCAGGCTTTCTTTATTTCTTAGGAAATTTCCTCAAGTTGAACTGATAAGTTTTCAATTTCCTTATAATCAATTGTCTCCTGAACTGAAATGTATTGAGAATATGGATGAATTGTATGGTTCTAGCCAAATGAATACTCAAAGAAAAAGACTTCTGGAAGGAGGTAAAATTATTGATGTTGAAAAAGCTGAAGAAATGGTTTTTGATTTTTTGAGAATTTTATGCATGACTGATTTTAATTCATTAAAACATTATCCTATTGCTTTATTTCATGCAGGAGGAATTCTTCCTAATGATTTGATTGACAAAAACCATGATGATTATGAATCATTTGTTGATCTTAGAAGAAAACTCCTGAATAATCAATTAGATTATCATAAATCTTTACTTTGTGAAACAAGAGACCAAAAAGTTATCATAGGTTGGGAAAATATTCCAATTTGGGATTCTGTTTTTCATAATTCAAAAGATGTAAGCAAAAGAAACATCCAAGATTATCAATGGCTGACTGAGCATTCTTTTGAAGATTTTGAAAGTAGGCTTGCTCTTGGTGGAGTTCACACGATAGATATTCCTCATGTTGTAATGGATTCTTATTATTATGCCGAAAATGAATTGAACTTTTTTAGCATGGAGATGTTAAGAAAAGAATTTATGGGAGTTCCTAGTTCGTTAATATCTCCAGAAAGTTATATTAGAACTGCTTCAGAATTTTTTAAAAATATGGGTAGATTAACTTCTGAAATAATATATCATCTTGCAGATTGCAATGGTCTTTTTGGAAATAATGAAGGTGTTCGTATTGGAATAGAAAATAGTGTTATTAATTGGAGAAGCCTTGTTAATGCTATAAAACAAAATACTCCTGATTCCTATGGTGCTATTGAGATTCAACATGGACATTTGAGAGAGAATTATGATGGTTATATAAGAAATTCATTAAAGAGCTTTTTTAGTTATTGTGAATGATTTCTTTCTAAAATATTCAAGATCTTTTCGGCTGATTTTCCATCTCCAAATGGATTCTCCCAGTTTCTTTCCTTATTTAACATTACATTAATGCATTCTATTATTTTATCTGGATTTGTTCCTGCTATCATATTGCTGCCCACATCAATGGTTTCAGGTCTTTCTGTTGCGTTTCTTAGAGTTACACATGGTTTTTTTATTATGCAAGATTCTTCCTGAATTCCTCCAGAATCTGTTAGCATTAATTTGCTGTTGTTCATCAAGCTTAAAAAATCCAGATAACCTATAGGCTCTATTACCTTAACTTTTTCTGAAATTTTTAAATTAAATCTTTCTATGCTCTTTTTTGTTCTTGGATGCAGAGGGAATACTATTTTATGCTCATTGGATAATATCTCTAAAGCTTTTAATATGTCAGACAACTCATCTTTCCTGTCAACATATTCCGGACGGTGAGCTGTTATGGTTATGTATTCATTTGGTTTTATGCCTAATTTTTCAAGAATTTTATTATTAGTTAGTTTTATATTTTGGTAAGTTGCATCAACAATTGTGTTTCCTGTCACAAATATTTTATTTTCATTTATTCCTTCTTTTAACAAATTATTTTTTGCCCTTTCTGTTGGTGCAAATAAGTAATCAGCTAGTATCCCGTTTACTATTCTATGAACTTCTTCAAACATTATTTCATAACTTCTTAATCCAGATTCTACATGGCCTAGTTTTATTCCTAATTTGTGTGCTGCTAATGCTCCTGCTAATGTTGTTGAGGTGTCACCGAGAACTAAGATCACATCTGGTTTTTCTTTGTTAAACACTTCTTTTAATTTTGTAATCATCTTGTTTAGTTGTTCACCATAAAATCCAGAACCTACATCTAAGTTATACTTAGGATTTGGTAATTTTAAATCTTCGAAGAAAACTTTATCCATATTGTAATCATAATGCTGTCCAGTATGAACTATAAAATAATTAGTTCCTCTTTTTTCACATTCTCTTATTATGGGAGCCATCTTGATAATTTCAGGACGGGTTCCTAAAACTATACATACCTTCATGATAGAAAGTCTTTTGAAAACTTATATAAACATTATTGTTGTTTTTTATTTATGAAAAGAATCTATTCTGTATTAAGAATTCCTTATGTTTTATTAAAGAGATTTACAAAAAATATAAATTATTTTGTAAACAAATTTTTCTTTGCACTTACTCAAGACGAAATAATGAATGGTTTAGAAAAAGTTGGATTAAAAAAAGGCATGATAGTTTATGTTCATAGTTCTATGAGCTCTTTTGGATATGTGAATGGAGGACCTAACTCTGTGATTAGTCCTATACTAAACATCATAGGTAATGAGGGAATAATTGTAGTGCCAACTTTTACA
>Ga0209541_10007667_pt1 | contig 18059 bp, 21 predicted proteins | sample RifCSPlowO2_01_FD_184027 | JGI IMG/M metagenome (GOLD analysis project Ga0209541, IMG submission 184027) | Groundwater microbial communities from Rifle, Colorado - Rifle CSP2_plank lowO2_0.1 (SPAdes) (version 2) | ecosystem: Environmental > Aquatic > Deep subsurface > Groundwater | place... | reverse complement strand
AAGGACATTTTTCTTTTTGGGGTTCTGCCCTCCAAGTATTCGGGCAGTGTGGCGGGGCTTCAATTCGGACTCGGTTTTGCGAAAACTATTTTCTGGGGGAAAGGATTTGGCAAAACCTCGGTCAACTTTTGTTTTTGAATTTTGTCCGCGCGGAGGAGGGGTCTGGGGAGGAATCCGCGCGGGCTTCTGAATTTTTTGGCGAACGGCGCTAATTTGTACTTTACTTGACTAAACCACTGTACTTTGCTAAAGTACCAATATGGATTGGAATAACAAAGAGAATAAGCAGTTAATCAAGGCTATTTTATCGCTTGAAACTCCTGACGAGGCCAAGCGGTTTTTGCGTGATTTGATGACTGAAAAAGAGATTGTCGAATTTTCAAAAAGACTTCAGACAGCAGAAATGCTTACCGCAAAAACTCCCTATTCTGTTATTGAGCAAAAAACTGGTCTAAGTTCCACTACTGTTGCTCGTGTTTCAAAATGGCTGAACGGAAAAGAAGGCGGATATAAAACTATTATCAGCCGACTTCATCATCATAACTCTATCCAAACAGGGAGAGGGTTGTCTTGATGTATTTCTAAAGATTTAACATAAGGCCAACCCCCTCCACGTTTGGAGGGGGTTTTCATTTGCCTACCAGAATAAAACGGCAAATATAGTTCTTTAAAAAAGGAGGCAGAAATGAGAATCAACTTCTCTGACTTCGACATGGACGAGTCCATTGTCGCCCCGATCATCTATGGCGAGAATCGCCATTCCACGACAAACAGGGGTGTCGTAATCTCTAGCGAAACGAGAGAGGAACTCAAAAAGTTTTTGTCTGGTTTCAATGCTTCGGTCGGTACGGAGCAAACACCGTACTACCGAATTGATGCGTACTTCGATGAGCAAACTTTGTGGCTACTCGAAATCAACGCATCATTCGTGGACGGCTGGGGTACAGCACTGAATCTTGCTAACGCGAGCGGAATCAAGGTTGATCCAACACCACTTGTCTTTCCAAAAAGGTTCGCGAGCAAGAGCAGAGTGTACTTGCCAGAACTTCAGTTGTTCGTTTCAGAACTCGCTCATCTAGGTTTTCACGACCACAATGTTTGCGAGTGGAACGGCAACGGTGTTGATCCGATCTATGTCTACGGCAGAGTTGGGTCAAAAGATCAACCGCATGTTCTACCTTACGATGGACTTCGGTTGGACAACAAACTCAATCTCGGAGTGTTCAGTCGGGAGTGGAATGGCGATGTAGTGAAAATTCCGCGACACTACATTAGCCGTTTCGAACCATGGGAAGAAGTTCCTCGGGAAGTGGTTCTCAAGTTTTGCGACAAAGGAAGCGCGGAATGTGAGCGTGCGCGTCAAAGCGTCATGTTCAACAAACCCTCGGGCAAAGCACCATTTATCAAGCGGTGCTACAATGCGGAAACGCTGATTGCTCAAGACATCGTGCGACCAACGAAGCAAGACGGAAATAATTGTCAGTTGATTATTTTCGCAATCGGCGACGAGCCGATCACCGGCTATGTGCAATATAGCCGAAGCGAAATCATCAATGACAATTCCACTCATGGCCCCTTGCGGATCAGTTGAGAAGCAGGGGGTACAGCAATGTACCCCCTTACTTTTTACAAAAATATGAAAACTATAATTTGCGACATTGACGGAACAATTACAAATATGTGGCCGATAGAAAAATCGGTGCTTTTGTATATGACTGATAGAAAATTTGAGAAAGATATTGAGCAGGTAAAATTATCTGGTATTACTGAAACATACAAGATTTTTCTCAAATTTTCTAACCAAAAAATGAGCAAGAAAAAATACACCGATTTTTATAATCAATCTTTTTCTGTTCTATTGAAAAACGGCAAGTTGCCCGCGCCTGAAAAATACTACTTGGCTAAATGGGTTTTCACAAACAAAAATAAATATCGTTTTGTTTATGCGACTGGCGGGCAACGACTAGAAACTCTATATGTACTAAAAAATTTGGGTTTATTAAAATATTTTGACCTTAAAAATTCGACTGATAAAGCTACTTGCCGTCTTTCAAAAAAGACGGGAATTCCTTTTAGGAAAATAAAATCAAAATTTAATGATTGTGTTTTGGTTTCTGACAGTAAAGCCGATTGTGCAGGAGCGACTTTAGCACAAGTTCCTTTCATTTTAGTGAAACCAAAACAGGATTACTTTGATTTTATTTTGTAGCGCCGTTCGCCAAAAAATTCAGAAGCCCGCGCGGATTCCTCCCCAGACCCCTCCTCCGCGCGGACAAATGCAAAAACAAAATCAGCCGAGGTTTTGCCAAATCCTTTCCCCCAGAAAATAGTTTTGGCAAAACCGAGTCCGCATTTCGTCCCGCCACACTGCCCGAATATTTGGAGGGCAGAACCCCGAAAGAACAACACCCTTTCCTTTTTCAAAAGAAATTCCACCCCCGCCAAATCAGAAATGCAAGGAGTGTTTTTCTTTCGGGGTTGCCGAGTGAAGCGAGGCGGTGGCGGGGCGATTCTCTGAGCGTACGATTTAGGTCAGAGCCACCACGCGCTCCGCGCGTGAGATGTCAGTCGGGGTTCTGCTGGAAATGAGTCCGAACTTTTTGGTATAATGACCACAAAAATAAGAAGCGAAGCGACAATACTAATGTTGTCCTTACAGGATCTCCGCTTTGCTACGAGATGCCGCAGATTTATCTGCGGCGCCACAAAAACACATTAATGTAGGCTTTTATTTTTGTTTTGTCCGCGAGATGTCGCAGATTTAGCTGCGACGCCACAAAATACAATAATGTAAATTTATATTAAAAAAACACAATCCCGTTGTCGCGGGATTGTGTTGGCAAACTAATTTTGTCTACGCTAGATTCTGGAAATGTATATATCAACATAAAGGCCGAGCGGAAACGACATCCAATTATAGGTCGGCCAGTAGACAGAAGCCCATGCCGTAACCGGATTTACTGAATTGAGCCGACAAATAATTGCGTCAATTTTGATCCATGAATTTTCAAATTCCTTAAGAATCGGCAGTGAGCTTTCGATGGCTTTTTTTTCTGCGAATTTCTCTATCAGCAATTCCCAATTTTCCCAACATTGCGCCTCGACTTCATCAAGTTTTTTATATTGTGAATTCATCCCAACTCCTTTTCGAAGAACGGTGCCTTTGCTTAAAATAGATTAATTCCATAATTAGCGCAAACAAAAAAGCTGAACCTCAAGAATATGAGGTCCAGCTCCTGGCTCCCAGACAAAATTACGCTATATTCGCATAACAGCCGCAGAAACCACGCTCGTCGCGTTCTTCTTCGCAAATGACGCACCCCAGGTCTTTATCAGCTTGATGATATCTGACGTACTTTATATACGCCATCTGTTGAGATACGTTTAAAGGCGCCGAGGATCTTTGTTTGCGAATTAGTAATTTTTGAGGATCTCCTATGGCTGAATTTTTCGATTTATCAAATTGGTTTTTAATGTTCGTCATGATTCCTCCTGCGCGGGCCATTGCTTTTAGAATGACATTAACTAATTAAAAAATCAAAAAGTATATTCTGACTTCATATTTTTAAAATGTTAATTTTTAAATGAAATTGAAAGGAGAACAATATGTATCTTTGGAACTGGTTTCTTTTTCGGCTGTTTCGGAAAAAGGATTTGAGATTGTTTACGCGGTTGTTCTATTTGACTGCCGCGAGATACGGATTAGCTGACAATGTTTCTTATTGGCTATGGCCAGCCACTAGAGGCATTCAAAGTGTGGCCGTATTTCGCGTCACTGGGTCATCGGATGAAAACAGAATTCTTCCTCTGCCAGAACCCTTAGTTGAAGACCTAAGAAGGCTTTTCGAAATTATGTATGGACAAAATGTCGGGTTTCGGGAAGCGCTCGGCAAGACCTTCTCAGAGGTTTTGGAGACGGATAGGAATTATAGAGAGCGGATTCAGGGGCTTCTTAGGAACTTTAGACTTCAGGATAAACTCAGCGAATAAGACGCTGATTTCGCGCAAGATTGGGCCGACAAAACATCAAGTCGGCCCTTTCTTTTTTGCCATAAAACTCCATTCATGAGAAAATAAAGTCTCACATGAAAGGAAAAGAATTTTATACATCCAACTCCCCTATTTCATTTATTGATTTGGAAATGACCGGCCTTGAAGGTTTCAAGCATGAAATTGTAGAAATCGGGCTCGTGAAGGCATCGCAACCAGATCTTTCCATAATAGAAAAGTGGGAAATTAAAGTCAGACCGGAAAGTGTTTTACTGGCTGACCCTGACTCATTGAAAATTAGCGGTTATGACATTGAGAAATGGAAAGATGCCGTCAAGTTGTCTGATGCTATGCGTACTTTATCAGAGAAAGTCAAGGATACTATATTAGCGGGCTTTAATGTGGCCACAGACTATGCTTTTTTAGATGCGGCTGTGACAAAGACAGGTATTCCACTGGATTTCCACAAGCGTGTATTAGATGTAAATTCATACGCCGTAGCAAAACTAGGCTATGAATGGCACGAGGTGGGCTTGGGCGGATTATCAAAGCGGCTGGACATAGTGCATGAAAATCACCATACAGCCTTGGCGGATGCGACAGCCTGCTATAAGATTTATAGAAAATTAAGGAAAGATTTCACATGAAACACAAACACGCGTTTCACGTGAAAGAAGTCTGCATTATGTACTGTAGACGTGAAACATTCAGTTTCACGCAGTTAGAAATAGTACCGTGAAACATCCGTGAAACAGCGTTTGTTAGAATTGTTCATAGGTATATGTCTCACGTGAAACATGCCGTCACCAAAAAGAAAAATTGGAGATATTTGCGAGGCTCTGGTAAAAAAACGCTTAGAAGTAATGAATTTTACAGTTTTGGAGTCTAATTATTTGAGAAAATGGGGAGAAATAGACATTATTGCGCTTGAGCCTTTTTCACGTGAAACGTGGTGTTTGCACTTTATCGAAGTGAAAGGCTCTGTTTCACGTGAAATAGGAGGCCACGGGTTTTCACGTGAAATCATGCCTGAAGCGAATGTCCACGGTTTTAAGATTCGCAGACTTTGGAGGGCTATTCAAACTTGGCTTGCAGAAAATCCCAAATATAGCGATTTTGAGTGGCAGATAGATGTAGCGGCCGTGTTTGTAGATTTTAACGCAAAAAAGGCTAAAATTCGTTGGACCAGGAATATTATTTTATAATAGGAAATCGGGCTGGCGTATGCTGGTAGTACACCTGCTTTGGGAGCAGGCAGACTGGGTTCGATTCCCAGCAGCCCGACAGGATGCAGAATGCAAACTGTTTTGCGTTCGTTGGGAATCGAAGGGATTTTATTTGCGCCGCAGGCGCAGAAAATCCCCCGGGTTTTCCGAGGAGAAAACCGATTCCCAGCAGCTGGACAGGTAAAATTAAATTCGCTTTGAGTAGTTATAAATAAACACTATATGGATGAGCCAGCGCTTGAGATAAACAATCTTGTTAAAAAGTATGGCGATAAGGTAGCGGTGGACGGCATTTCTTTTCACGTGAAAAGAGGGGAGTTTTTTGGATTTTTAGGTCCGAATGGCGCCGGGAAGACTTCAACGATAAGCTGTATCACAGGAACAGCGAGAGTTACTTTGGGCGAAATAAAAGTTTTTGGGTTTGATGTTGTAAAAAATTACCGCCAGGCGCGAAAAAAAATAGGAATTTCGCCACAGGAATTTAATGTGGATATTTTCGCAAAACCAAAGGATATTTTATATTTTGTCGGCGGATATTTCGGAATTCCAAAAAAAGAACGTCTCGAAAAAATCGAAGAGGTTACAAAAGAATTGGGGCTAGAAAAATATATGGATACGCCGTTTCGGGCACTTTCCGGCGGGTATAAAAGGAGAGTGATGATCGCGCGCGCAATGGTGCACGATCCAGAATTGCTTATATTGGACGAACCGACGGCTGGGGTGGATGTTGAATTGCGGCACGATATGTGGCGCATACTTACGGATTTAAATAGTAAGGGAAAAACGATTTTGCTGACTACGCATTATCTTGAAGAAGCCCAACGCCTCTGCGACCGGATCGGAATAATTTTTGGCGGGAAAATCGCCTCGCTTGAATCTAAGGCGGAATTGATCAAAGACGGCCAATCTATCGAGGAGCATTATTTGGCGCAAGTCTCGGGCCAGCGAAACGGCGCGGTCGTTTGATCTTTTATTAAATTCTTGTTAGAATATAATTATGAAAAAAGATATTCCGGTTATTGATGTAAAAAAATATGGCGGCAAACAAGTAGCAATTTTAGATGGGAAAATAATTGCATCTGGAAATACTTTAGAGCAAGTGATTGAACGTGCTCGTAAGATAGCGCCGAAACGTCCACTAGTTGACATTAAAGTTCTTGCCGTACCCAAGACGCTTACGGTAATTTATTATGTCTAATGCTTTCTTATTTGACTACGGTATTTCATTTAAGAAAAGCGGCGTTATTGAAATATTTCCCGCAGCAGAAATAAGAACAATCAATAGAAAAGGCGAGCCAATCTCCCTTTTTTTGTTGATAGATTCAGGAGCTTCAATTTCGGCACTTCCAAAAGAAGACGCTTTCGCATTAGGCATTGAAGCTGAAAATGGAACTCAAGTATATGTCGGTGGAATAAGCAATGAAGCAGTACGAGGGTGGCAGCACAATTTAAAAGTGAATATAGGTAACCAGGAAATAACCGCGCCATTCATCTTTTTAGATAATTCTAATGCCCCACGGATTCTCGGCCGCGCTATTTTTTTTGAAAAATTCTCTATTTTATTTGAGGGAAAAAACAGACGAACAGGGTTTTTCCCAGCGAATTCCAAAGAAGCAAAAGCAGTCAAGAAAATCGTGGATAAAATTTGATTGGTAGATTAGATGATTGGTACACAGTTCACGCTATAGCGCAATAAGTGTAACATCACATGATCCCAAACAAAAAAGCCCGTTGGTATTTCTACCTCGGGGCTTTTGATAGTCCACCATCACTTTATGAGGGAGAATAAACAATATTAAAACTGGTTTAAAGAAAAAACGGCGGAAGTTGTTATGTTGTTTCCGCCGTCACTCGTTAGACTCCTCCCCTAATGGAATTGGCCAAAAATCAGGAGTCAGATCTATTTGCTTTATTAGATTATCTTCGGGGATATGGAACCAGAACTTAGAGAAACAATTAGGGCATTCTACAATTAAGATGCCGACTATCCCTATTTGGCCAGACGGAAAGGGCTGATTCGTTGAAAAACCAACGACGTATTTTGCTCGTTCAACTCGGTTATGGGAGAAATAAGACCAGCCGCATTGCCGACACTCCCAATCTATTGTTCGGCAAAAAGATTCATTCCAAGACAACCCCCAAGAACGCCAATTAATCATAAAGAACTTCCCCTTTCAACTTCTAAAGAAAATAACATGTTATTTTAAAGAAATCAACTATACGCAAAGATCGGCGTTTGAACTGATGTGGAATTTGCTTTCGAAATAGAGTATATTTTATAGATTATGAATGTAAACTGGATCGGGCTACAAACATTTATACTTGAGGAGTTGGGGAGGGTGAGGAGAGTTTGGATTCAGACCTTGATCGCGCCGTGGATTTCGGCACTTCTTTATATTTTGATTTTCGGGCAGATTATAGGCCGGAGAATTGGGATTATCGACGGCGTTTCTTATATCGATTTCGTGGTGCCAGGACTTTTGATGTTAAACGTCATGCAATCTTCTTTTGGGCAGACATCTAGTTCGCTTTATTTTCAGCGCTTTGCAAAACATATCGAAGAAATATTGGTAGCTCCTTTATCATACGCGGAAATAGTTTTTGGGTTTGTGTTTGCGGGGATTGTGAGGGGGCTTTTGGTAGCCGCGGGAGTTTATGTCATCGCGCTTTTGTTCACGGTCACGGGCGTAAACCATCTTGCCCTTTTTATTTTCTACGCCGTCTCCGTCGCGCTAATTTTTTCGCTCGCTGGCTTACTCATCGGACTTTGGTCGGAGGGTTTTGAACAGCTTATGATTCCGCAGACTTTTGTTATTATGCCGCTGACATTTTTAGGCGGGCTTTTTTCTTCAATCCACATGCTTCCGGAGCGTTTTCAATTTTTAGTTCGCATGAATCCATTCTTCTATTTCGTGGACGGGCTTCGTTATTCCATGGTAGGAATTTCGGAAGCAAATCAGACATTGGGTGTCGTTTTAATTTTCGGGTTTGTGTTGTGGCTTGGATTTTGGGTCTGGTATTTATTTAAAATTGGGTATAAAATTAGGACTTAAATAGAAAGGTCGCTTTATTTTTTTTGTAATTATTTTTTAAAACATGGCTAATCGAAAATCAGCGGATTGCAGAGAATTTCCTAGCGAGAAAAATTGCTCGCTTTATATCTCTGGAACCGAACAGGAGGTGATGGATGCGTCTATAGAGCACGCAGTTTCATCTCACGGGCATAAAGATACCCCGGAGTTTAGAGAGGAGATAAAAAAATTTCTGAAAGACGCGAACGATTAAATAAAAATCGTCCCACTAAAGAGTGGACGATTTAGAGGGCATAGTATAGTGATGGTACGACCGTCTTCTCCCGAAGAACAAGAAGTGTAATGACTATATTTTTCGCGAATCCCGGTGAATAATGAGCACAACTCGTTAAAAAATAAATAATGCGAGCGTAGTTTAATGGCAGAACGTCTGCCTTCCAAGCAGAGGGCGCGAGTTCGATTCTCGCCGCTCGCACTTGTTCACGGGATTCTCGCAAAATATATTTCGCCTTGTTCATTACTTTAAACCTCAAATTCAAAAAAGCCCCTTTTAAGGGGCTTTTTTGAATCGTTCTTGGTAAATTTATCCGGTTAGAAATAATATCCTGCTGTTCTGTAATATGGGCAATCGCTCGGACTAATTCCTGTGAGGGCTTAAATGCTTCACGGGAATTTTTAACGGGATTTATTTTACAGTGTCTTTTAGGCCTTTTCCTGCGCGGAATTTTGGAACTTTCATTGCCGGAACGTTGACTGCTGCGCCTGTTCTTGGGTTTCTAGCTGTTCTGGCTTTTCGGTTTTTTACGATAAACGAGCCAAATCCGGCTATTGAAACCTCATCACCTTTTTTCATGGCATCGGCGATTGTGTCAAAAACGAAGTCAACCACCTCTTCCGCGTGTTTTTTTGATACTTCCACGCCCTTTTTTGAGTGAAGCTCCCAGAGCTTCTGTGCTAATTCGACTTTGTTCATTTTTTATTGTGAAATTATTCTAAGCGACCTTTTGCTTAATATATGAAGTAGATTATAGCATTTTTAGTATATTTGCCTATCTGGCATAGTCCACAGCCCGATTTTCGCGAATTACGTGTACTTTAATCTCTCCGGGATACTTTAGTTCCTGCTCAATTCTGTTTGCGACTTCGCGCGCCAGTTTTTTCATTTCAAGATCGGATATTTTCTCGGGCGTCACGAATATTCTTATTTCTCGCCCGGCCTGGATCGCGTATGATTTCTCAACCCCTTCAAAAGAGCTCGCTATGCTTTCGAGCTCTTCCAGACGCTTAAGGTAATTCTCAACTGTGTCACGCCTTGCTCCAGGCCTTGAGGCAGAAATGGCATCTGCTGTTTGCACAATAATAGATTCGAGCGTTTCGTAAGGGTATTCTTCGTGGTGAGACTGCATGGCTTGGATTACGCGCTGATCAACATTGAATTTCTGCAGAATTCTTCTACCAATTTCAACGTGCGTCCCTTGGATTTCGTGGTCCACTGCTTTGCCGATATCATGCAAAAGCGCGCCTTTTTTCGCGATGTTTATATCCCCGCCAAGCTCTGCCGCGAGCATTCCGGACATGTGCGCCATTTCGATTGAATGCTGAAGCACGTTTTGCCCGTATGATGTCCTGAATTTTAACCGTCCCAATAACATCAGAAGGCGCGGGTCAATGTCAAAAGCTCCGATTTCGAAAGCGGCCTTCTCGCCGGCGTCTTTGATTATTTTTTCAATTTCCGTTTTTGCCTTATCAACGGTTTCCTCAATTCGCGCTGGCTGGATTCTTCCGTCAACAATCAGATTTTCAAGCGCGATTTTTGCAATATGCCTTCGCACAGGATCAAAGCTGGAAATAATTACCGAACCCGGAGTTTCATCCACTATAATTTCAACGCCAGCCGCTCTTTCAAGCGCCCTTATATTCCGTCCTTCTTTCCCGATGATCTTTCCTTTTAGATCTTCCGACGGAATATTTACAGATGTTGTTGAAACTTCTGACGCGGTGGAGGAGGCTAAGCGCTGGATGATGGTTGCGAGAGTATTTTTTGCTTTTTCCTCAAGTTTTTCCTGTCCAAAAAGTTCCATTTTCTGTATTCTCGCGAGAATGTCCGACTCGAATTTTTTCTCGATTGAACCAAGAAGCTGGTTCTTAGCTTCTTCTTCGGTTAAGTTGGCGATTTTTTCCAACTCCTCTCTTTTTCTGTCCTCGATTTTCTCGGCGTCTTCCCTGATTTTTCTGATTTCTTCGGCTTTTTTCTTCAGTAAATTAATTTCATTGTCCAGATCCGACCTTCTTTTTTCCACTAAGTCTTCTTTTTCAAGAAGTTTTTCTTCCAACTTTCTAATTTGCGATTCGCGCTCTTTGGCTTCGCGCCTCGCTTCAACTAAAAATCCTTCGGCCTTCAGTTTGGCTTCGTCTATATTTTTTGCCGCGTCAGTTTTAGCGTCGAGTAGAAGTTTTTTTACTTCCAATTCCACCGAGTCTTTGCGAAATTGAGCAACGAATTGTCTTAAAATATAGCCCGCGGCTATTCCGGCAAGCGCTCCAATTAGCGCCATTATCCATGGCGAAAATAAATTCATATTGTAGTCTCCCTATGCCTGACATTTCCAAAGTTAGTTACAAATATTAATGTTTGAATGATAACATGGAAAGATGCTCGGTGCAAACAAAAAAGGGCCGAAAAAAACAGCGCTTTTGATTCTTGACGGATTCGGGGTGCCGCAAGTCTCGGATTCGCCTTTTTCTCAAGCTAAATTGAGCACTTTTAATTTTTTAGAAAAGTTTTTCCCGATTACGTGTCTGCAGGCTTCGGGCCTCGCTGTAGGACTTCCTTGGGGAGAAGAGGGCAATTCCGAAGTGGGCCATTTGACTATCGGTTCCGGAAGGGAAATTTGGCATCATTTGCCGAGAATTTCCATATCCATTCAAAACGGGTCTTTTTTTAAGAATGAAGCGCTTCTAAAAGCCGCCGATCATGTCAGGAAAAATAATTCCAAACTTCATTTAATCGGACTTTTTTCGTCCGGATCCGTGCATTCTTATGCTGATCATTTATACGCCTTGCTTGAATTTTCAAAACGGCAAAATTTGGGGCAGGTTTTTTTACATCTGTTTACTGACGGAAGAGACTCGCAGGATATGGAGGCTGAAATTTTTTTTGGCGAACTTACGTTGAGAATTTCTTCTCTTTATCCATTTGCTAAAATCGCTTCGGTAATAGGGCGAAATTACGCGATGGATCGCGACGCAAATTGGAATAAAATTGAAGCTTCTTATGATCTTTTTGTTGACGGCAAGGGCGCTTTTTATGAAGATCCGGCGGAATATATAAAAAATCAATATGCAAAAGGGATTACAGATGAATTTATTGAACCAGCCTCGCTTAAAGATGATTCCGGCGGGGCGGTCGGCAGAATTTCCGTGGGCGATGCGTGCGTTTTTTTTAATTTTCGCGAAGATTCAGCCAGAGAGCTAACACGAGCTTTTACAGACGAGGGTTTTGACAATTTTTTTCGGAAAAAACTTGAAAATTTTATTTTTGTCACAATGACTCAATATGAAAAAGGTGAAAAAGTTCTAGTGGCTTTTCCGCCGATTGACGTCGGGTGGCCTCTTTCAAGGGTAATTTCTCAAGCCGGATTAAAGCAGCTGCATATTGCGGAGACCGAGAAGTATGCTCACGTTACTTATTTTTTTAATGGAGGCACTGAAGAAGCTTTCCCTGGCGAGGAAAGGATTTTAATTCCTTCAGTGCCAGGCGTGAATTTCGATGAAAGGCCCGAAATGTCCGCTGAAAAAATTACCGAGACGGTGCTTGAAAAAATGGCAGACTATGATTTTGTTCTGATTAATTTCGCCAACGGCGACATGGTCGGGCATACCGGCAATTTTGAAGCAACTGTTAAGGCTCTCGAAACGCTTGATCTTTGCGCAGGCAAGATTGTCAAAAAAAGTTTGGAGCTTGGGAGGACTTTAATTGTTACAGGAGATCACGGGAATGCCGAAGAGAAACGTTACCGGGTGACTGGAGAGAAGCGCACAAAGCATTCATTAAATCCGGTGCCTTTTTATTTGGTAGCGGATGAATTTAAACTGAAAAAACCGCGAAAAGAAGAGGAAAGTTATGAGAAACTACACAAAGTCGGCGGAGTTTTAACTGATGTGGCGCCCACAATTCTTAAATTAATGGACCTACCGGTTCCGGTTGAGATGACTGGCATCAGTCTTTTGGAGCGGATTTTAGAGAAAAATTGATGATTTCTTAAAACTCATCGCAGGCAAGTGTTTCTCGGAAGCCTTATGTGAGCGCGGTCTGGCGCGAAACAGAGGAAATTTTCAGCAGAAAATTTCTGTGCTTCCGAAAACACTTGGCGAGAATGAGTTTTAAGAAATATACGAAGTTTTGAAAATAAAAAAAGCCAGAAGTAAGAGAAGTCTTGGGCACGAGGCCGTTATCCCCCTTGCGGGGATCCTCAGAAGGAGGGACGGAGGAGACTTCTCTTACTTCTGGCTTTCTTTACGCAAAGATCCTCCGGTTAAAAAGGACGGAGGATAAAAATCTATTTTATAAAAATAGCTTTTGTTTCTTTCTCGGTTTTGGCTTCTTTTTTGTTCAGCATTCCCGGGCTGTTTTTCGCTTTGATAATATTATCAACTATGCCGTATATCTTTGCTTCTTCGGCGTCCATATAAAAATCACGGTCTGTGTCTTTTTCTATTTTGGAGAGCGGCTCTCCGGTGTGCTTGGAGAGAATTTTATTGACTCGTTCGCGGTTTTTAATAATATAGTCGGCCACAATTTTAACGTCGGCCGCAGTCCCCTCGGCACCTCCGAAGACCTGGTGGATCATTACTTGCGAGTTTGGGAGAGCGTATCTTTTTCCTTTAGCCCCTGAAGCCAGAAGCACTGCGGCGGCAGAAGCCGCGAACCCTATGCAAATGGTTGCGACGTCTGATTTTACGTGCTGCATTGTATCGTATATCGCAAGAGCCGCTGAAACCGATCCGCCAGGCGAATTTATATAAAGTTGGATGTCTTGTTTTGGGTCTTCGAGCTCAAGAAATAAAATTTGCGCGATTACCGTATTCGCGACCGCGTCATTGATCGGCCCGCCCAAAAAAATTATACGGTCTTTAAGCAGGCGCGAGTAAATATCGTAAGCGCGCTCTCCGAATTGTGATTTTTCTATGACTGTTGGAATTAAATATGACATTGATTCGTCTTGCATAATATATTCTTTAACTTTAATTTACTTCAGAAGTTTCTAGGGCTATAAAAACCCTTTCATTACGCAAGATACCATAAGCATAATCTTCGAGTCTTTGCCGGTCAAGTTTAGATTTGTCCTCGGCCTGATATCTGGACATTATAAGTTCGACTTCTTTTTCCAATTCTTCCGGCGCAATCTGGATATTTTCCGTAATTGCTATTTGCCTAAGCGTTAACCCGTAGCGGACTCTCCTGTCGGCTTCTTTTTCCCATTCTTTGGCAAGATCCTCTTCTTTTTTCTTGATATGTTCGAGATAATTTTCCCAGGAAATCCCCATGCCGGAGAGGTTTTCTTTGATCTCGCCCGTCATTTTAGAAAGCTCCGCGTCAAGCAGTATTTTAGGATACTCGATTTTGCTTTCTTTTGATATGGCATCGAGAATTTCAGCCCTTTTTTTGTCTTTTAGTTTGATTTGCTTGTCTTGTTTTATATTTTCGCGGAGTCGTTTTTTCAGCGCGTCAAGATTTTCAAATTCGCCGAAGCGTTTCGCGAATTCATCGTTGACTTTAATCTCCGGCTTATTATTTTCGTCCGTTTCCGGCAAAGTATTTCTTTTTTCTTCGGATTTTTTAAGATAATCAATGGCCGCATCCACCTCTTTTTCCTCGACTTCCGCGATTTCTTTGTTTTTTATAAGCTCGGAGGCGATTTTTTTGTAATCAGGGAGGCTGATTTCGGGGATTACGGCGGTTTTAATTTTAAATCCCAGCGGATTTTTGCGGGCAAGTTTTGTGATGACAATTTCCGGCTCGCCGATAGCCTCTATTTTATGTTTTATCAGAATTTCCGGATAGGCTTTTTTCATTGAGATTTGGGCGGCTTCTTCTAAAATTTCAATCTCTCCAACTTTGTCCGCGAGGACTTTTTCAGGAACGACGCTCCCCGGGCGAAAGCCGTCGAGCTTTACTTTTTGTGAAATGTTTTTTACAGCCTCATCCCAAGTGCCCTCAAAAGTCTCAGCGCTTATTTCGCCGGTGATTTCTATTTCCGAATCAGGCAGTTTTTTAATTTCAATATTCTTCATATAACCTTGAATAATAGATTTAAATTCAGTTTTTTGCAAGAAGATGTTCTTTTACGCAATGCAGGCGGCTTTACTCATTTGTTTCCAATCTTTTTGCTTCTTGCCAAGCCAAATCGTGGATTATTTTCATCGCGTCCGCAATTTCGGCACTTTCTATTATAATGCCGAGTTTTTCGCGGTGGGAGGCAATCATTACTTTGTCATCATAAATATTAATTTCCGGAGAGAAATAATATTTGTCCGGCGGGATCAAAGCAGTCTCGCGCATCTCTTCTTTATTATGCGTTGCACGCTCCTGACCAATTTCTGTTTTTGGAACAATTGCTTTGATTGCAATGCCTCGGCTGGCGCGGCGGTGATAATACTCCGGAAAATAATTTGGAAGAGTGCGATGCATGTCATCCACTGTCGCGTAGGCGCGGATTGTTTCGTGGGACGAGAGAGTGTCTTCATATACTTCAATAAGCCCGGATACTCCCTCGTAAAATCTGACTTTAGGCCTGCCGCGAACATTATGCAGGGATTTTAATTCTGGAATCGCGCTTGTCAATTCTTTTAAGCTATTTTTTTTCTCATTAAACTCGGCTTCCAGCAATATTTTTAAGTTATCAGGTGATTCGGCCACGTATTCTTGTTTCGGCTCTTTGCCTGAAACTGACGCAAGGTTTTTGGCGACAAGTCCGTCAAGAACATCGTAACCGGTTGTTCGATTTAAATTAGCCTTCCGCGTGATCTCTGAAACTGTCCCTTTGCCCAGTTCTAAAAGTGCCAAATAAATTTTCGCTTCATTCTCTGAAAGCCCACCTGCTATTAGTTTTTGTATAGCATCCTTCATAATGCCCTTATTTTAGCGCAGTTTTTATTTTGTGTCAAGTTTATTCCACAAAATCTGAAAACACGTTGATAAATAGTGAGTTTTTAGTTATACTCGCTTGACAAATGGACGGTGCCATGCTAAATTGGTTCATAAAGTCAAAAGTGAGCATTGTCTAACAAGTGGAGAAAATTATGAAAACAATACAATGTCAAAATTGTAATAAGGATTTCTCAATCAATGCAGAAGACCTCGAATTTTATAAAAAAATAAATGTTCCAGAGCCGACTTTTTGCCAGGAGTGCCGGAGGGTTCGCCGGATGGTTTGGAGAAACGAGAGAACGCTTTACCAAAACATCTGTGGGCTTTGCGGAAAAAATATCATAACGCTTTATTCTAAGGGCAAGCCCTTTAAAGTTTATTGTTATGATTGCTATCACGGCGATAAGTGGGATCCGATGAGCTATGGAAAAGAGATTGTTTTTTCCCGTCCTTTTTTGGAACAGTTTAGGGAGTTACAGCTTGAAGTGCCGCGGCTATATGCTTTTGTTTTCAATAACGTGAATAGTGAATACACGAACGGTTCGGCATTTAATAAGAACGGATATTTGCTTTTTGTGAGCGACCACAATGAGGATTCGGCATATTCGTATTCCATTTTCAACTGCAAAGATTCATTTGATTGTCTTAATTCCAACGAGTGTGAACTTTGCTACGCCGCTGTAACGTGTAAAAAATGTTATCGCGTTTTTTTCTCGCAAGATTGCGTAAATTCGCATGATTTATATTTCTCTAAAAATCTGGCAAATTGCCATGACTGCGTCGGATCGGTAAATTTGCGCAATAAACAATATCGTATTTTCAATGAGCCTTATTCCAAAGAAGAATATTTTAGGAAATTGAAAGAATTAGATTTAGGCTCTTTCGAAAAATTCCGAGAACTAAAGGAAAAAGCTCAGAAATTCTGGCCGAATTTTTTAGTTAAATATTTTCACGGACAAAATAACGCAAATGTCGGAGGCGATTATATTTTCAATTCTAAAAAAAGTTTTGGATCGTTTGATTCCGAATATCTTGAGGATTCAAAATTCATTCAGCACGGCAATAAGGCCAAAGATTCTTATGATGGCTATGTGGTGGTTGATAATACGGAACTTTCATACGAAATCATAAGCGCGATCTCGCTTCGAAACGTAAAAGCGGGATATTGTGTCTGGCATGATTATGATTCTTCATACTGTGATACATGCGAGGATTCAAATAATCTTTTTGGCTGTGTCGGCCTTAAAAATAAAAGTTATTGTATTTTGAACAAGCAGTATTCAAAAGAGGAATATGAGGCGCTTTTGCCAAAAATAATCGGGCAGATGAACGAGGCGCCCTTTGTTGATAAAAAAGGCAGGGAATATATATACGGAGAATTTTTTCCTTCCGAATTTTCTCCTTTTTGCTATAACGAAACTGTGGCCGAGGAATATTTTCCGCTTACGAAAGAAGAAGCGATAAAAGACGGATATTTGTGGAAAGATGCCGAAGGTCGAAATTATCAATTTACAATTTCCAATTCAGAAATACCGGATCAGATAAAAGGTGTATCAGATTCCATTCTTAATGAAATAATAGAATGTGGTCATGCAAAAAATAAATGCAGTGAGGGATGCACCGAAGCTTTTAGAATTATTCAGCAGGAATTGGATTTTTTAAAAAAAATGAACTTGCCTTTGCCGAGATTTTGCCCGAACTGCAGGCATGCCGAAAGATTTCGCCAAAAAAATCCGCTTAAACTTTGGAAGAGAAATTGCATGTGCAAGTTAGCTGGTCACGAGCATGGAGGTAGGTCCTGCGTGGAAGAATTTGAAACAACATATTCACCCGACCGTCCAGAAATTGTATTTTGTGAAAAGTGCTATTTGGCCGAGATAGTATAAGTAAAGTTATTTAGAAGCTAATTTTACTTTAATATAGCAAACTTTTGCTGTCATCCCCTATCTGCGCTATAGCGCAGATAGGGGATATCAAAATAATCCAAAAAATTAAAATATTGAACGTTGAAGTGTTAAGAGGAAATTACAATTTCCCCTGACGACGTCCTTTCGCGTCAGCGATCCTTATAAGATTAATGATACGAGTAATAAAGCCACAATATTTACCACCTTGATCATTGGATTGATTGCTGGACCTGCGGTGTCTTTATAAGGATCCCCGACTGTATCTCCTGTAACTGCGGCTTGGTGCGCCGGCGAGCCTTTGCCTCCGTAATTTCCCTCTTCAATATATTTTTTTGCGTTATCCCACGCCGCCCCTCCCGAAGTCATTGCTAAGGCTTGAAAAAGTCCCGTAACAATTACGCCGATTAAAAGTCCGCCAAGAGCTAGGATTCCTAAAGTGAGGGCAACTATGATTGTAACCACAATTGGAAGAAGTGCTGGCAAAATCATTTCGCGTAATGCTGCTTTGGTGACAATATCAACGGCCATGGCATAATCCGGTTTATCAATTCCCTGCATTATTTTTTTCTCGCGAAATTGCCTGCGAACTTCTTCAACAATTGATCCGGCTGCTTTTCCTACGGCAAGCATGGAGAGAGATGCAAAAAGATAAGGCAGCATGCCTCCGAGAAAAATTCCCGTGAGAACTGCGGGATTTTGAATTTCAAAAACAACTCTTCCGCCGTACTTCACGATTTCATTTAAAAACGATCCG
>Ga0209541_10007663_pt1 | contig 18065 bp, 12 predicted proteins | sample RifCSPlowO2_01_FD_184027 | JGI IMG/M metagenome (GOLD analysis project Ga0209541, IMG submission 184027) | Groundwater microbial communities from Rifle, Colorado - Rifle CSP2_plank lowO2_0.1 (SPAdes) (version 2) | ecosystem: Environmental > Aquatic > Deep subsurface > Groundwater | place... | reverse complement strand
CTACCGCCCCTGTATCCCATATTCGCGAGCCGGTAAAAAACGTTAGGATTCCTGCAACACATGCAAAAAGACTGTGGATAAGATCACTCAAAACATGCCGCCACTCAGCGCGAAAGTTGATATTTTCTCCTCGTACCTGCTTAAGCCCAAGAAGAAGAGCAAATCGAAACGCGTCAGTTCCTATGCCAATACTTGCGGCACCAACCATGGTAAGAGCATTAATAGGTTCGTGGCTTGCGAACCGCTCAAAAACCTCGTTTCCGATAAGAACCGCGGCAATCAGCAAAAAAATGCCTTGCAAATATACACCACAAACCCGAACAGGCTCTTGGCGTGTAAGACTGGAAAACGCAACAATTGCAGAAATAATCCCTACAACAACCGTGCCTGCCGTATCTGCAGCCAAATGCCACGCATCCGCTTGAGGAGCATAAGAATGTGCCAAATTTCCCATTGTATATTCAAAATAAAAACCAACTCCACCGATTACCGCAACTGTCAAATAAATTATTATCTCGCAAAAACAAACCGAAAAAGTAGCGCTTTCAATCCGTGCCGGACACCATCTGAAGTGCCCGACATGACCATTGTTGTGATCGTGCATTTGGCACCTAGCTGATGTTGCTTGCTGTCAATGAACTAATTTAGAAAATAGCATTCATCTAGGGTTTTGTCAATTCAATGTAGTCTTGCTTTTGTTATTTCTTCTGCTACACTTTTGGGATTAGGACTAACAACAAAACATATGGACCAAAAAGAAAACCAATTATCAATACCGATTGCTATTCTTATTGCCGGAGTTATTGTAGCAGGTGCAATTGTTTTTACTAAAGGAAGCTCTTCCTTGAAATCAGCAAGCGTCAAAACTGCAACAGAAGAACAGGGCAAATTTAATGTTAATCCAATATCTGATAAAGACCATGTTTTAGGAGGTCAGGGGGCGCAAATTTTTATTATTGAATATTCAGACCTTGAGTGCCCATTCTGTAAGCAATTCCATGCAACCATGAAGCGCGTTATTGAAGAATACGGAGAAGACGGCAGTGTAGCGTGGGTATATCGCCACTTCCCTCTTGACAGCATTCACTCGAAAGCGCAAAAAGAGGCTGAAGGAGCAGAGTGCGCCGCGCAGTTGGGAGGAGAAATTAAGTTCTGGGAATTTGTAGATAAAATATTCGAAATAACGCCGAGCAATAACGGCCTTGATTTAGATATTCTTCCAGAAATCGCCGTTGAAATTGGGCTTTCAAAAGAAAAGTTTGAGAAGTGCCTGGGTGACGGGGTACAAGCAGAACGCGTTGAGGAAGACGCAAAAAGTGCAATAAATGCAGGCGGCCAAGGAACTCCGTATAGTATATTTGTGACAAAAGACAATGAAGTCCTGTTCTCTATCCCTGGCGCAGTGCCGTTTGAAGCAATTAAAGACGCCATTGACAAAGCTCTTAAGGAAATTTAAACGGAGACAAAAAATTCTTATGAAGCTTTTTGCCGTTCTTTGAAAAAAGGCAAAAAAGAGAAAATATGAAACGCGGTAAAAAAGCGCTGTGTATAACAGCGCTTTTTTGTAATGTTCAATGAAGAAGAAAAATTCCTAAGATCAATAAGCAAATTCCGAGAATTTTTGATGCTGTTACTGCCTCTCCAAAGAGACAAACCCCGCCAATTGCTGCAACAAGAATCACGAGGGCATTAATAATCGGAATAGACGCGGAGATATCCATCAGCGGGCTTGAAACAATTTTGAAAAAGATGACAAGCGACACGCCCATTATAATGCCCGCCATCGCAATTTTAAGCGTCACCAACATACCCGGCATAACAACACGATTGTAAATTGCCGCCATTGCGATTGGGATCAAGGATGAGACGGTAAGAATTAGGGCTCCTGTGACGCCTGAAACACCTACGGAACGAATAATTAACGGGTATATTCCCCACACAATCGCCACAAGAACCATATAAAGTACGATTGTTACCATACAACCTCTGGTTGCATAAAAAGATAAAAAAATCTTAAATCTTTTTAAAGAATGTCACCATAAGTGTTGTTTGTAAAGATATTGACAAAAATAAGTTAGTGGTGTAGCATGTCGTACAGATTGTAAATGTTTCTACACGCATAAAAGAGGGGGTTCCGGATGGACTACTTTCATGACATGGTGTTCGTGGGCTGTTTTAAAGATATGGGTTCGCAATCCGTTGTTGAAAAACCAACGCTCGAAGCACATAGAAATAAATTCAGAACTTATATGGTTATTGAGGGAAAAGGCGGATTGCGTTTTCTTGAAAAAAATTTCTTTCCTGAAATCAAGCAAATAGCGGTACCGTGTAAATCTCCTATTGTGATTGATGCAAAAATCGATGGAGGAATTCTTTCAATAATAGCAGGGTCTGATGATTTCCATACTCGCCCATTCAGTTTTAATTCTGAATGGTTCTTGAGGGAAGTTTTTGGAGACAATAGGGGAATTGAGAGACAAGGAGTCGTACTAATCGGCGAGAGTTCGCCTATTAACATTGAACGGGATATGGCGCTGTCTGTAGCAAAAATAAACAAGAGCAGGCACAATCCAATCAAGCTAGTCGCTTGCCAAGACTTTTGGGGAAATTCCCGAAATGTCGCGCCGGACATAAAACCGGATATGGCCCAGGTAAATGACGAGTATGCGGCGGAACTAACGCTCGAAACATACAAACATCTTAGAGAGAAAGACGTTATCGTTCGTGGAAATCCGGGAGTAAAGAACGTCGTGGTTTCTACTGGTGTGCAATCGGAATACAACAATCTCCGTAAGAAATTTGAAACCGTATACTTCTATGCCGGTGGAGGAGAACCAGAAACTTCCGAACAGCTTAAAATACTTGGAGGATGCATTTCGAAAACTAACGGGAACTTCTGTGTTGTAGTGGGGTTCCATCCAAAACTCGTCGAAAAACATGGTGTTATTTGGCGAGATATCATTGCGCCATTTAACCGCCAAATAATTGAAGCAAAACCCGGAACCGGCGACGAGTGGGCGTCTCTTGCAGACGTCACAATATCCGGGCATAGCACGACAATGACGACTGCGCTATATTCCGGAAAATCAGCGATTTCCATTCGAACGCCGTCAATAGACAAACTTTACGCTGAACGCCATATGAGTATGGTGCCACAAGTCGCTATGGGATGGACAAAGAGCATAGAAGCACCTGTAAACCTCGCTTTGGTAAAAAGGCCGTCAGAAGAAGCTCTTGAGAAACTAAAGCCCTTTGACAGCGAGCTTGCATTCAGAAGCATTGTTGGATTAATAGAACGATAAAAGTAGTAAAGAAAAGTTTTTTAAGACCATGGTTGAGTGTTCAATCATGGTCTTTTTTCTAAAAGTGCGAAGAGTATTAAATATATATTTTAGTCTATAAGCCCCATTCTATAGATATCAAAAGAATTTTCCCCTTCAAACATGTCCGAGGGATTTGGAAGATACAAGCGCTCTCGCGTGATTTCCATTGTCGCGTCACTAACGAGACGATGAAACAAAACAAATTCTGCTTCGCTTTTATTAAAATCAATTGTATATTTTCGTATTTGTGCGGAATTATTCGCATTTTTCTTTTTCTTGCATTCATATACTATAAATCTCCGTACTGGTTTTTTAAATAAATCTCTAACCGTGTAATAATTAAAAATCGCCTGAATGGTAAAAATGGATTTTTGTCCTCCCAACACGTTAAATGAGTCAACAAATTTATGGTCAATAATATCAACCGACCCAGGCTCTACGCGCGATTCAACAACAAGATCGGAAATTGCCTTAAGCGGGAGCGGCAAACCTTCAACTTCTGCGATAGCTTTCACTTCAACGCCCAAAACTTTGTGTTTTGGAGGCCGATGTAGATAAAAAGAAATTGCCTGCGCATATTCCTGCTCCATTTTCTGACGCTTCCTTTTTTTGGCCAGACGAGTCTTCGCCTTGCCAAAATTTATTTCAAAATCGGGAACATTTCTTAAAAATTCAAGGCCAAGGTCAATTGCCCCCTCTTTTGGTATATTGCTATAAAAATGCTGTAGAGCGACGTGTCCTGCTCTACCTACAAAAGCCGATGGCGAGGATGGCATATCGTACACTTCCTCAACATACCGCTTGTACCACGCAAGCGGATTTCTCAAAAATGTTATGAGCGATGAGTATGTCCAGTGTTTTATTGGATATTTCGGATATTGTTGATTATGAGCCATACACTAAATATAACACACCACTTGACCGCTCTATCAAGATAAACCACTGCCCTGTGTGACATGCACGAGTTATCGGTACAAAACGCGAGAGAAGAGATCATTGTAATTGTTGACGCGCAAAATATATTTTGCAAAAAAGGTGGCTAGTGCTCCGGTTCAGGAGAGCTTAAAGTGGAATCGAGGAATAATCCTATCTTTTGGAGAGATTTCCCGTCATATGGTCCTTTTACTCATACTCCTATCAATTTTCTAAACACTTACAACAATTTGCGCTACAGAAAGAGGATTTCCAGTAACGAATGGTCACCATCTGCATGTATCCTTTTTTGGAAGAAAGTTGGCAAGATGTATTTTTTGACGAAATGATTCAGGAAAAAATAGGAGACACGCGCTTAATTTCTTTTACAAGTTTGGATAACTACCTTGTAACAAAAAAACAGCCCGCATAAGTGGCTGTTTTTATTTAAAAGATTCTTTATGTACAATCATACCCCACAAAACATCCTTACAAACTTGAGAATGTGCGGGTGTTTTGTATTGTTGGTTGTTAGTTTTAGATTTTAGTAGTTTTCTAGTCTCTTCGCCTTGTCATGCATGCGGATCTTTTCATGCGCTTTAGCCTCAATTTGTCTTATACGCTCGCGCGTTACGCCGAATTCCTGCCCAACCTCTTCTAGCGTATGCATAATGCCATCGGCAAGCCCGTGACGCATCTCGAGAATTTTTCTCTCTTTTGGTGAAAGGTCGTTTAAAATTTCACGAATTTGATCGCGCAAAATACGAAGAGACGCGTCTTGGGATGGCGAGGATATTTTTTCGTCCGGCAAGAAATCTCCAAGTGTTGATTTCTCGTCATCATCTCCAAGCGGGTTTTCAAGAGAAACAACTTCCTGATTGATATTTTGAATAACATAAACCTTTTCAATCGGAAGACCCATCTCCATCGCTATTTCCTCCGCAAGCGGAGCGCGACCAAGATCCTGTACCAGTTTCCTCACCACCTGTTTGTATTTTGCGATAGTTTCAACCATATGCACTGGAATCCGTATCGTCCGAGACTGATCGGCAAGCGCCCTGGTTATCGCTTGCCGTATCCACCACGTAGCATAGGTTGAAAACTTGAATCCTTTCGACGGATCAAATTTTTCAATAGCCTTAAAAAGGCCGAGATTCCCCTCTTGGATAAGGTCAAGAAGAGTCAGATCTTTGCTTCTTCCCACATATTTTTTCGCAATGGAAACAACGAGGCGAAGATTTGATTTGGCAAGCAAATTTCGTGCTTCCGAGTCATTAGCCAATATTCTTTTAGCAAGCATTTTTTCTTCAGACGCAGAGATAAGCGGGTATTGCCCGATTTCTTTAAGATACATCTGTATTGAATCAAAAGACGATCCGCTTTGTTTATACGTATTTTTCTTTTCAAAAGACGCGTATGAGTCTTCCGGCTCAAGAAGTGTTCCGCTTTGAACGAGATCGATGCCTCCTTTATTGAGCCTGTCGTAGAAACTGTCCAAAAACTCAATATCGTCTTCAATGGTTGGAAATTCTTTTAAAATTTCATCCTGCGTTAGAAATTTTCGCTCCTTTCCTTTAAGTATAAGCCGCGCGGCTTTTTGTTCCCGTTCTATTGCCTTTTTTTTGGAAAGCGGCCTTGAAGAAATTCTTTCTCCGGATGAAAAAGCTGATTTTCCTGATTTTTTGGGAGAAATCCTCCGCCGTCTGTCAGTGCGATTTTTGGGTGTCCGTATTTTTTGTTTTTGTATTTGCTTTGGCATTGGGAATATAACAATCCGAATCTGCGAATAATTATCCGAATAACTAGAATTGTTTAATTTTTGTTACTGCATATTCATAATTTATTCGCGGTATTCGGATGTTCCTTGGTATATTAGAATTATTACTTCTATGATTTTATACGGAGAGAAGACAGCTTATTTATTTCTCCACCAAGTTTTTTACAGAGTTTTAAATTTTCATGCGCACGATTCTCGTCATGATTATCCTCCGCATAACGCAATTCATCCATTGCCTTAAGAAGTTGCCCCTTAAGAATGTGTTCTTTTAAGTTAAGAAGTAGTTCGTCGAGTTCTTTGCGAAGAAGGTTAGAATCTTTATGGTGCGCTTCCGCTTCAAACAAAACTTCGTCTGCTTCGGTGACCTTAAATTGTTTGAGCCTTTCTCGAAGTGATACTCCGGTAATTTCTTCAAAGTCTTTATGAACTTCATCCAACAAATTCTTTTCCTCGCCCTGTTTTCCCCACAACAATAAAAGGCTGAGCAAGCGTTCTTCAAGGTTTCTGTACTGGTCTTCGTAGAAATTTGAAACATTTCCCGCCTTTGTTTCGTTGTCAACGCCATTCTCTATTTTTAAAGTTGGCGTAATATAAACCTGGGCATTTTCTTTTTCAATTTTTCCGATCGATTCCCAGATCGGTTCTTCCGAAATCGCAAGAAACGAAGCCACCCGTGAAACAAAGTGTGCTCGCTCCATTGTACTTTTAATTTTTGCGATATATGGTAAAACATATTTTTCTATTTGTTTGCCCAACTTGTGTTTGTCAGAGATTTCTTCAACAAGAACGGAAAGAAAAAAATCAACGATATGTTTTGAATCTCGAGCCAATATTTTCCATTTGTCTCCATATGTCTTAATAAAATCTGCTGGATCAGAACCTTCCGGGAGTTTAAGAATCCGTACCGCAAAACCACTCGCAAGCGCCGCATCAATCCCCCGCCTTGATGCATGAATACCCGCAACATCGGCATCAAAAGCAAAGATGAGGTTGTCAGTCATCCTGCCAAGAAGCGAGAGATGCTCACTTGTAAGCGCGGTTCCGGATACGGCAACAACATTTTTAACACCGTCTTGGTGAGACATAATAGCATCCATTTGGCCTTCAACCAAAATACAGGAGTTTTCAGATCGTATATGTGATTTTGCTTTCTCAAATGCATAGAGAATCCGTGACTTATTAAAAAGCAATGTTTCTGGACTGTTTATGTACTTTCCACCTGAATTTTTATTCTGGACATCTCCATCGCGAGAAAAAATTCTCCCTGAGAACGCGACTATTCGTTCATTATGATCCAAAATCGGAAACATAATCCTCCCTCGGAATCTATCATATGAATCAGCTCCTCGTTCAGACGGAATCGCCAAACCAACTTTCATTATTTCTTCATCGCTAAATCCATTGCGACGAAGAAACGGGGTTAGAGCTCTCCACTCCTGTGGTGCAAATCCGATTCTAAATGATTGCATCGCTTCTTTCTGAAGCCCTCTTTTATTAAGATAAATAAGAGCGTCTTTGTTCTTTGCGAGCTCCACTTCAAAATATGCCGCTGCGGCTTCAAGAATATCGTATAATCTTTTCTTCTCATTGCGCTCTCTCCAGTCAGATTCTTTAACAACGACTCCTGCGCGTTCCGCCAATAAATGGAGGGATTCTCTAAAATCGATTCCCTCAATTTCTTGTATAAAACTAAAAATGTCTCCTCCTTTCCCACACCCAAAACAATGGTATGTATTTCTTTGCGGAGAAATAAAAAATGATGGGGTTTTTTCGTTGTGGAACGGGCATCGTGCCTTTAGATTCACACCAGCTTTCTCAAGACGAACATAGGAGGAAACCACATCTGTGATAGCTAGGCGTTCTTTTATTTGTTCAACGGTCGATGACATGCCAAAAAATAATGAGCGAAGCAAGACCATATTTTTTGAGCACCAGCCCAAGTTCCCTGCTTCTTTATGCGGTACACCATCGTATAAAAGGCGAAGCCGCTTCGGTCCTCTTTTGTGATTTTACAACAGACGTGGTTTGGAAATTTGGGTGAGTTAATAATAGTTCATATATTAGCTCCTCGGCTCAGAAATACAAAAACTTTGTTTTTGTATTTCTATTGCTCTGCGTCGCTAATAAAACATACTCAACACTCGTCTAGTCACCACGATTTAATACTATCAAAATAGCATTCTCTACGCCCTCTCTTGCTCGTCTTGGGTTTTCTTCTCGCCTTTATTTTTAAAACCAGTCCCTGCAGGAATAAGCCTTCCGATAATAACATTTTCCTTGAGGCCACGCAGATCGTCTTGTTCTCCGCGAAGTCCGGCGCGAATGAGTATCCTAGTCGTATTCTGGAATGAAGCAGCGGAAAGGAAGCTTTTTGTATTGAGAGCTACTTCTGATATTCCTAGAATTATGTTTTCTGCTTTTGCTTCTTCTTTTTTTGCTTTTTGGACACGTTCGTTCTCGTGGGCAAGTGCCTCTTTTTCTATGATATCTCCCATAGCAAACCGCGTGCCGCCTGGATTTTTAATTTTACTACGAGAGAACATCTGTCGAACAATTACTTCAATATGCTTTCTCAAAATCGATTCTCCCTGCAAATCATAAATTCGAGTAATTTCGCTTATAATATAGTCCTCCGTTCTCTCTTTACCGGCGTATTTAAACAACTCGGAAAGATCGGCAGATCCGTCGGTAAGAAAATCTCCTTTCTTTACACGAGCGCCAAGAGAAACAATAATGCTTCTTCCAAAAGGAATCGGGTATTCGATGGATTTTGTTTCTTTTTTCTTCGATTTCTTCTCGCTTTCTACATCGTCGGGTGCAACAACAATAACATATTCTCTCTCAACCCGTTTAATTTCTATAATGACCCCGTCTGTTTTATTAATAATTGCTGGATTTTTGGGAATTCTCTTTTCAAAAACTTCCTCAACTCGCGGAAGACCCATGGTAATATCTGTTTCTGCAACACCACCCATGTGAAAGGTTCTCATTGTAAGTTGTGTACCTGGTTCACCAATCGCTTGAGCGGCGATAATTCCCGCTGCCTCCCCTTTCTCAATCAAAATATTGCGTCCAGGATCAAGACCGTAACATTGACGGCATAAGCCTCGATCAGATTTACATGAGAGAGGCGACCGAACAGTAACTTCACCAATTTTATGCTCTTCAATTTTTATGATATCTTTTTTCCTAATAAGCGTTCCTTTTGAAACAAGAGTTTTTCCACCAGAATCTAGAACATCCTTAGCAAGAATACGTCCTCCGATAACTTTTTTTAGCGAAATTGCTATGCCGGAAGCGCTTGAATAGAGAGGAATCGTTTTCCCTATTTTATCCCGACAATCTTCTTCAGTGATAATGCAATCTTGCGCGACGTCAACAAGACGACGGGTAAGATATCCTGCTTTTGCTGTCTGAAGCGCCGTTGCGGTAAGTCCATATCGAGCGCCATGCGTCGTAATAAAATACTCAATAGGAGAAAGCCCTTCTTTATAGGATGATATAACAGGGAACGAGAGGGTTCTTCCTACGGTGTCTGTAATGAGGCCCTTCATACCAGCCATCTGGGTAAGCTGGCCAACTTCTCCGCGAGCGCCGGATTTTAACATGTCGTAAATAGGCCCTGTCTTGTCGAGAGTGTCGGGCATAAGCTTCCCAATTTCACTTTTTGCGTTCTGCCAAATTTCAATTGTTTTTCTATACAACTCAACGTCAGAAAGCAGTCCTTCGTTGTATTGGTTTGTCGCTTCTTTCATTGCCCCTCTTGATTTTGCGATAATATCCTTTTTTTGCTCTGGAGTTTTAGTGTCGCTTAATCCCCACGTAATACCAGAGAATGTTGCGTATTTGAATCCAAAATCCTTTATCTTGTCAAGAACTTGGGCAATTTTCTCAAAACTATATGTTTCAAGAAGGTCGTCAATAATGCGCGCCATAGCTTTCCTGTCAATTTCTGAATTAATATATGGATAATCTGACGGCAAAACACTGTTGAACAAAAGCCTCCCAACCGTTGTCTCAAATATACCTCCTTTAAATTGGTCATACTTAGGCGTTTTAGTCGCCATAACGTTTATGGTGGCTCGAAGTCCAACTTCGTCAAAGTCGCGGGCCGTAATTGCAACGTTGGGACTCGAGAAATATTTCCCCTCGCCTTTTTCACCACTTATAACTTTCGTGATCCAGAAACAACCAAGAAGAATATCGAGCATTTTGTGGGATATTGTCGGGTCACCGCTTCCAGGTTTTAATATGTTTTTATCAGAAGCAATAATAATAGCAGCTTCTTTTTGCGCCTCCTCTGAAAGAGGAACGTGAACAGCCATCTGGTCGCCGTCAAAGTCGGCGTTAAATGCGGGGCAAACAAGCGGATGAAGCTCTATGGCTTTTCCCTCAATAAGAACCGGTTTGAACGCCTGAACGCCTAAGCGATGAAGGGTTGGTGCCCTGTTTAAAAGAACATATTTGTCTTTAATAACCTCTTCCAATATTGCCCATACCTCGGGAATTCCATCCTCGATAATCCGTCCTGCGCCTCGGATGTTATATGCAAGCTCCCGCCCCAGTATCTTTGAAATAACAAAAGGACGGAATAGTTCAAGAGCCATGTATTTTGGCAGACCGCATTGGTTCAGTCTTAAATTTGGGCCCACAACAATAACAGACCTTCCGGAGTAATCAACCCTTTTTCCCAAAAGATTCTGACGGAAAAGTCCTTGTTTGCCTTTTAAGTTTTCTGAAAGTGATTTTAATTCTCTTTTTTTAGAAGAAAGAAAGGCCTGAGACGGACTCCTGCGCATTGCGTTGTCAATCAATGCATCAACGGCTTCTTGGAGAATTCGCTTTTCGTTTCTTAAAATTACATCAGGAGCATTTACTTCTTTGAGTTTTTTCAGACGGTTATTCCTGTTTATAACACGGCGATACAAATCGTTGACATCAGACGTTGCGTGCCGTCCTCCATCGAGCGCTACCATGGGACGCAATCCGGGCGGCATAACAGGAATAACCGTAAGAAAGAGCCATTCCGGGCGAATACCCGCGGAAAGCATGGATTTCATAAGCCCTAAACGTTTGTGTGCTTTTACGCGCTCTCCTGCGCTTACGGTTTCAAGACTTGTTCCTATCGTTTCAATCTCTTTTTTCAGATCAATCTTTTTAAAAATATTATAAATTGCTTCTGCGCCGATTTCGGCAGAAAAAATACTCCCATATTTAAGAGAATAAGTGTGGTAACGCACCTCATCAAGAACAATGCCGACTTGAATTGCTTCAATTTCTCTTCGTGTCGCTTGCATCCTTTCTTTCAGCGTTTTTTGCTCATCTTTGTTAGAAATCGCTTTTGATTTTGTTTTATATTCAGAATCAAGGTCTTTAAAAAGCTTGTTGCGTTCATCTTCGTTTACTTCGGTGATAATATAACCCGCAAAATAAACAACCTTCTCAACATCAGTAAGGGAGAGGTTGAGAAGAAGGCCTATTCGTGATGGAATACCGCGCAAAAACCAGATGTGAGAAACTGGACTTGCCAACTCTATGTGCCCCATGCGCTCTCTCCGTATTATGGATCTCGCCACTTCGACTCCGCATTTTTCACACACAATATCTTTATAGCGAATTCTGCGATATTTCCCGCAGTAACATTCGTAATCTTTTGTAGGGCCGAAAATCCGCTCATCAAAAAGACCGTTCCGTTCCATACGCCCGGTTCTGTAGTTGATAGTTTCAGCCTTAATGACCTCCCCATATGACCACTCCTTAATCCGCTCTGGAGATGCAATCTTTAAGGAAAGAGCATTAAAGTCTTTTGTGAATATTTTTGGATTTTTCATGATGCGTCGTCTTCGACATTTTCTTTTTTAATCGGATCAACATCGAGCGCAAGCGCGCGCAAGTTATTAAGCAATACGTTAAAGGATTCCGGGATAGTCGGCGGTTTTATTTTTTCTCCCTTGATAATTGCGTCAAATGTTGCTGCTCGGCCTAAAATATCATCAGATTTAATGGTAAGCATTTCCCGGAGAGTATATGCGGCCCCATATCCTTCAAGCGCCCACACTTCCATTTCCCCAAATCGCTGACCGCCTCCCTGCGCCTTGCCGCCAAGCGGCTGTTGATGAATTAATGAATAGGGACCAATAGAGCGCATATGGATTTTGTCTTCAACCATGTGATGAAGTTTAAGAATATACATATAGCCGACAGCAACATCCTGCGCCAAAACCTCACCGGTGCGTCCATCGCGCAATTTCATTTTCCCGCTCTCGCTAAAACCGGCTTTTTTAAGCTCTTCCTGTATTTCCTGCTCAGTTGCTCCTAAAAATGGCGGCGTAATAGCCTGATAGTTAAGAGTATGAGCGGCAAGCCCAAGATGCAGTTCAAGTATTTGTCCAAGATTCATGCGAGATGGCACTCCAAGAGGCGTTAATATAACGTCAACCGGCGTACCGTCCTCAAGATAGGGCATGTCTTCCGAGGGTAAAATTTTTGAAATAACGCCTTTATTTCCGTGACGGCCGGCAAGTTTGTCCCCGACAGTAACAGGGCGAAGCTGGGCAACATCAACGTGGATGCGCTTTATAACCCCTGATTCGAGATTGTCGCCGTGTTCCCGCGAAAAGACTCTGACACCAATAATTCTGCCGCGCTTGCCGTGTTCCATTCTTTTTGAGGTATCTTTTACGTCGCGGGCCTTTTCTCCAAAAATTGAACGCAGCAATCTTTCTTCTGGCGTAAGCTCCGATTCTCCTTTGGGGGTAATCTTTCCGACAAGAATATCGTTTGGCCCAACTTCAGCACCAATGCGAATAATACCTTCTTCATCAAGGTTTTTTAATTTAGCCTCACCGACATTTGGAATATCGGGTGTCGTAACTTCTGGACCAAGTTTTGTGTCTCTAACCGGAATCTCAAATTCTTCCACATGAACCGATGTAAAAACGTGATCCTTGACTAACCGCTCTGAAAGAACAATGGCATCTTCATAATTAGCTCCGCCCCACGAAAGAAAGGCGACTAAAACATTCTGCCCGAGCGCGAGTTCACCATTTACCGTTGAAGCGGCATCTGCAAGAATATCGTCTTTTTTAATTTTTTGTCCTTTTTCAACAATGGGCCTTTGGTGAAAAAGGGAAAAATCATTTGTTCTTGTAAAGTTCGTAAGAACAAATTCTTTTCTCTTTTCTTTCGGATTCTTTATGATAATTTTTCTGGAGTCGGCATATTCTACAATTCCGTCTTCTGGGGCTATTAAAAGCCTCCCTGAGTCTATTGCCGCCCGCTCCTCAATCCCTGTTGCAACAAGCGGCGCTTGAGGAGAAATACAAGCAATGGCCTGCTTTTGCATATTAGAGCCCATAAGCGCCCTATTGGCATCGTCACTCTCCAAAAAAGGAATAAGGGATGTCGCCACAGAGAAAGGCTGGTTAGCGGCAACATCAATAAAATTTACTTCGTCTCGAGAAACAAGCTCAACTTCTCCCGGACGATTTTTGAGCCTGACTTCAACCATCGTGTTAGTAATATTCCCGTTTTGGTCGTACGGTGTTCCAGCATGAGCAATATTGTAGTTTTCCTCTTCAAGCGCATTAAGATAAGAAATTTCTTTAGTAACTTTTCCGTTTTCTACTTTCGCATAAGGCGCTTCTATAATGCCAAATTCGTTGATACTTGCATAAAGAGACAGCCGGAGAATAAGTCCTATGTTTTGGCCTTCTGGAGTTTGTATGGGACAAACTCTTCCGTAGTGAGAAGGATGAACGTCTCGAACCTCAAAACCTGCCCGTTCTCTTGTAAGCCCGCCTGGTCCCAAAGCGGAGAGAGTTCGCAAGTGCTCCAGTTCGTCCAAAAGATTTTTCTGATTCATGTGTTGTGAAAGAGAGTTCGTGTTGAAAAACTCTTTTATGGACGTTTGGAGTGGCCGTGGATTTAAAAGCTGAACAGGCAATGTTGTTTCCGGAGGAACCGTGGACATTCTGTCTTGAATATTTCGCTTGATGCGGGTAAATCCTATACGAAGACGCTGTTGGAGCATTTCACCTACAAATCTCACTCTCCGCACTCCTAAATGATCGATGTCGTCGGCCGATGCACCAGGAGTATTGTTAAGCGTCACCACATGCGACACGACCGTAACAATGTCGTCAAAAGAGAGTATCCGCTCATCAATTTTTCCTTTCTTTTTGTCTTTATTAAAAACCTTGTTGAAGCGGTGCCTCCCAACAGGAGAAATATCATATTTTTCCGGGTTAAACAGAGAGTCGATGAATTCTTTGGCGTGTTCACCCGTCGCAAGCGTTCCGTCCCTTAATCGTTTGTATACTTCAACATATGACTCGTCGGTATTTTTAGCTGTATCTTTTTGCAATGAGACCTTAACAGCGCTAAGGGCAACATCGTTATCTTTAAAGGCGTTGATTATCTCTTTGTCGGTTTTCCCTTTTGAAAAAATCCGAAGAAGGGAGGAAACAGGAAATTTTCTTTTTTTGTCTATTCGCACATGCAATAAATCGTCGCTGTCCGTTTCAATTTCTATCCAGGCACCGCGAGCAGGAATTATTTTCGCACCAAAAAGTTTCTTGCCACGAATCATCTGCTCGGTGAAAGAAACGCCGAAGGAGCGGGTGAGCTGAGAAACAATAATTCGTTCATTCCCGTTTATAATGAACGTGCCATGCTCTGTCATCACCGGAAAATCAGAAAGAAAAATCTCCTGTTCTTTTTCGGTATTTAGCAATTTATTTTTAAGTTTGATGCGAGCTCGAAGAGGAACGTCCAGCGTTAACTTGTGATCTTTTGCATAAAATTCATCGCATTCCGTCTCGCCAATTTCAAAATCAACAAATTTAAGCTCAAACTTTTTTTGAGCATAATCTTCTATTGGAGAAAATTCTTTGAAAAGCTCCCTTATGCCGTCTGATAAAAACCACTTGTAAGACGCGAGCTGGGAATCAACCATGTTGGGAATATCAATAAGAGGCTTTTTGTATCTAGAGAAATATTTTTTCTTCATAATAGATTTTTAAGGTCAGAATAAACAATATTTATAGGACATCTTTTCTGTGTTGATTTAACGTACCCTTTTGCGTGCTCCTCAAATCGTATTTAACGGTGTTAACAAAATATACTCACTTCGTTTGTTGTTTTATTAAATAAAAAATACCCCTGTGGATAACTGGGGATATGTTTGTTTTATAGTTTTAATTAAAAACCATGGGAAAGCGCGCAGCTGTACAAAAACAAAAACAGCTAAAAACCCTTAATATTAGCCTCTTAAATAATAAGGAGTATCAATCGCGACTCAATCGGATCGTTCAATATCATGCTATTGTAAACGACAGCAAAATTTTGTCAAGGGTTCATTCATAAGTCCCATGACACTTTTTATATTTCATATACTGGGCTAATTGTCATGCGGATAACGATTGTGGGGTTTTTCTATGCCAATATTTCATTTTTTCTTCCGCCATTCCTCAATTTTTTTATGATGACCGGAGAGAAGAACTTTTGTCACTCTGTATTTTTTCTTTTTATAAGTAAAAACTTCCGGTCGTGTGTACACGCTGCCTGATGCGATACGTCCTTCCTCTAAAGACTCGTATTTCCCGAGCACGCCGGGAATCCGCCTTGTGATAACATCAATAAAAACCATTGCGGGCAATTCCCCGCCTGTGAGCACATAAGGACCAATGGAAATTTTTTCTGCCTTTAATATTTTTGAAACCCGCTCATCGATTCCTTCATAATGCCCAGCTATAAGTACGATGTTTTTATGCCGTCTTAATATACCTTCGGCGTAAGAATTGCTAAGTAATTTTCCGCGAGCATCAAGAAGAATGATTTTTGCCTTTCTTTTCCCGACGGCCTTTTTAATAGCCGAGATAATCGGTTCTGCTTTCATAACCATGCCCGGACCACCGCCATATGGCCTGTCATCCGTCGTCTTGTGTTTGTCTTTAGTAAAATCGCGCGGGTTATAGATTTTAATTTTTATCTTTTTGTTTTTCTGGGCCCTTCCAACAATGGAGTAGTCAAGGTGCGAAAAGCTTTCCGGAAAAAGCGATATGATATGGAATGTCACCATGATTTAAGTATATAGAATTTAGTGTTTTGAATATAGTGTTAGAAATTAAAAATTGCTTTAAAAATTTTAATATCCCACATTCCAAAACCCCCTCCGTTTATGTGAGGGGGTTTTGATCTTATCACCCAAAGATAGGGGTATAAAAAATTTTTAAAGTTTTAGGTCTTCCATCGCCTGATCAACGTCTCTGGAAGCGCTTCTCTTTCCGCCTTCGGGCTCATTTATCTTCAAATTAACCCGTGCGTGGTTTTTTAAGCCAACAACTCGTAAAAGGGTTCTGATTGATCGCGCTGTGGCACCGCCGCGTCCGATAACTGTTCCCATATCCGCGGAGTCCACATCAAGCGTCAACAAAACACCCATTTCATCGACAACCCTTTTAACCTTTACGGCCTTTGGGGCATCGACTAACGCCTTCACAAGAAATTCAAGAAATTCTTGGTCTTTTTCGCTTGTTGCCATTGTGCAAAAACAACCTTACTTAACTGATAATATTCTACCGTCCAGCTTGCCCCGCAAAAGACGGCGGCTTGCCCCCGCTTTGCGCGAAAGCATCCTCCAGTATAGAGGGAAAACGACCTTGTCTTTAAGTGCTGGCCCGATTGTCAAACATTATATTCCATATAAAAATTTTGTCAACCACGATAGTTAGCGATAAGCCGTTCCAAGCCCACGACTACAGCGGAACTCGCGCCAATATAATATGTATTGGCGTAGGGGCAAACGGCTGACGCCGCGCTGAAGGCAGATCACTATCGGGGTCAATCTGCGTTTATGAGGTAATTTCTTTCTCTTCTTTTTGCGAATTGGCGGTAGCGTCTGGTTGAGATTTCTCTTCTTTGTCTGCTTCTTGTGACTTTTCCGAAGAAGCTTCTGGCACAATATTTTTCTTTGCGGTTTCTTTTTCAGAGGAAACCGACTGCGCTTCTCCGACAGAGTCTTCTTTTTTATTCGAATTTCCGCCATCCGCCATAATTGACACAGAAGAATTCGGGGCGCTCGAAACATCTTTCTTCTCTACTTTCTTATGTGGTGCAACACCGACTTTATTCCCTTCAATTATCTTCTCGTCTATAAAAAGATTATTCACGGTTCCTGAAAGCTTGGCGCCGTAAGAAATCCAGTGTTTTGCGCGTACAGCATTTATTTTTCGTTCTTTGTTCCTCGGATTATAAAAACCAAGAATCTCCAGGAATTTTCCGCTTTTTGTGCTATTGCGGGAATCTGTCGCAACAAAACGAAACGAAGGCTGATTTTTTTTGCCAAATCTTTGTAGACGGATTTTCAGCATACCGGAAAATGATATCAGAGAGTATTAAAAAAAACAAGTAGCCGATTTTAAAAAAAGAAAAGGGGTTGTCCACGATGTTTTGTGAACAACCCCATTTTTGCGGCGAACTCAAGGATCAAAGGACAAGAAGTCAAAAGACCCAAGAGTTCGAGTTTTCGAGGGGCTACTGCGAGACGAAGGCCGAAGCGGAACCATAGTACTCGTTGGCGTCGTCGCACCAGTAGGCGTTGAACCTGACCTTGCCGCCGTCGAAGTAGAAGATCGGCGCGAAGTTGAAGCGACCACCGGCATCGGGACTGTACTCGTCACCTGGGCAGTCGATGTGCAACTGCTCCCACTGAACGAGCCGCTCGGGATGCGACAGAATCACGCACCCCGCGATGAACGACCCGAGGCCGAACTCGTGGGGAGCGTAGACCACGCGCACCCTTCGCACGGACCGACCCCGATGGGTCAGACCGAACTGAGCCGGGATCAGCAGAAAGTCGCCCTTCTGCTTATCGCCGATCATCTGGAGCGCGATGGCCGTCCGCTCGGAGAGCCGCAGGTACTTGGGCCCTAGTGCGCCTTTGCGGTAGTTGTGGAAGGTGCGGGTTTTGCCGATCAGGTCGAGGACCTTCTCGACAGCCTCGTTGTACGAGGACGCAACCTTCTCCCACCGCGGAACGGCGAACCAGCCTT
>Ga0209541_10007662_pt1 | contig 18068 bp, 15 predicted proteins | sample RifCSPlowO2_01_FD_184027 | JGI IMG/M metagenome (GOLD analysis project Ga0209541, IMG submission 184027) | Groundwater microbial communities from Rifle, Colorado - Rifle CSP2_plank lowO2_0.1 (SPAdes) (version 2) | ecosystem: Environmental > Aquatic > Deep subsurface > Groundwater | place... | reverse complement strand
AACCTTGTTCCACATAAAACTTCGCAAGCTCATCAATCGCTGTTTCAACCCCTCCAACATTTGGTTTATAGACAGAGCAGATGAAAAGTACTTTTTTCATGGCGTGTCATTTAAGAGATGACGCTATAACGGTCGCAACTCTGTCTTGTTGATGGTAGGTCATTCCAACGAAAAACGGTATAACAATAGTAGTTTGAGAAGCATACTCTGTTTTTGGAAAATCTCCAGGCTTATAACCAAATTTTCTAAAATGTGCATATAAATGTATGGGCGCAAAGTATTCCCTGGCTGCAATCCCATGTGAATGCAAATCATCAAGCACTTTATCTCTCGCCCTTTTTGTTTCAAATTGAACAGGGTATACAAACCAGCTCCTACGTGGATGCACAGAGGGGATTTTGACTCCCGGCACACCTTCAAAAAGATCCTCATATCTGTCTGCAATGAGTTCGCGTTGCTTAAGAGCCCAGTTAAGTCTCTTTAGCTGCACCCGACCAAAGGCAGCTTGCATTTCTGTCATCCTGTAGTTATACCCTAATTGAATGTGATTAAGCCATGAAGCGTGATGAATGTTTCCCTGATTCCTAAGTGAGCGACAGCGTTCTGCCAATGCCTGGTTATTTGTTATCACTGCTCCTCCTTCACCACCCGTTGTTAGTTGTTTGTTTTCATAGAATCCATACACTGTACATGCACCTAATTTGGCAACCATAAAGTCATCACTCGGTCGCTCAATGGCTTCACATGCATCCTCAATAACTTCGAGATTGTGTCCTCTCACAAGACTGTGAAGATGTTTTGAATATGCAGGCAGGCCAAATATATGAACCAAGAGTATCCCTCGTGTGTTTTTTGTGAGTTTTTTTTCGATATGTGTCGGATCGATATTGTAATCATCACCAATATCTGCAAAAACAGGCTCTATATTTTCAAAGAGCAGTGAATTGGCCGACGCAATAAAACTGAAAGGCGTAGTAATAATACGATCTCCTGCACTCCATCCTAATGCTTTAATGGCAACATGCAGTCCGGCAGTCCCATTGTTCACAGCAATCGCATGGCTTTTACCCATGTACTCAGCAAATTCCTGCTCGAAGTTCTCCACTTCAGGCCCTCTGCTTAAAACTCCTCCACGCAACACTCGTGATACAGCTCTGTGTTCATCTTCAGTAATATATGGCTTATAAAGAGGGATTGTTACCATGTATCAACAGAAAAGTGTGTTTAATATCTCACATGCTTCCTCCAATGATGTACAGCGCATGTGTGCATGATAATTCAGCCAATAATCTTGTACATGTGCTTCGCCAAATATAATCACGATCTTATGTGCCTCCCAAGCAAAGATCGTCTCCATCGCTGTCCCGATCATGCTTGCGTTTTCGAATAAATCATTAACCAGAAGAATGTCTGCTTTGAGAATATCTGACTTGTCACGAGCAATTGCTGCTCTTGAATCGGGTATTGTTTCATGGTCTTCGCGACCGCGCAGCGCATGCATGGTCACAAATTTATCCTTAAGAAGTTCTTCTGCCTGTTTCCTCCATCCTAGAGATACTTCTCTTGACAGACCTCTCATCGGCCCTGAAAGAAACACTGTTGGTTTATTAGACATATAGTTTTATTAAATGAATAATTGGCTTATAACAATATAGCGTAAATTTTCTGCTTTGGTCTGCAGAAAAGGAGCGAATTGGAGTCGTATAGCCGTTAGGAACTATGAAATAGTTCAAGGGATTGCCATCTGAGTAGCGGACATCTGCAAAAGAGAGTGTCACTTGTATGCGATTCATCCATATAATTTCATGCAGATCTGTTACTATTGCACATGCTTTGTGTATGTACCCTCGCTGTGAACCCTGTGCTTTTAGCAGCTTACTCCAATAATGAAACACTGCATTATTATCCACATTGTTGCCAATGTTCCTTTTAATCTTTTCTTGAGGACTCACGTCTGCATTATCAAGATGCAATCCATCATCAACACTTAATGTCGGTATCATAATTTGGTTATAGTAAAATTTTGCTTTTAATAAAGCATTTTCTAATTCTGTTTTTCCAGTCTCTTGAGGTGATTCTTTTACAGAAAAATCATCAGGCGTACATATGGTAATCCTCTGTATTGTGCTGATTGCCGATGAAAGTTTTTGATGGCGCTCTGCATTCCTTGTACCAATTACCAGATTCCTTCCAGCCATATTGTATATAATAGTAACATGCCTGCCTCACAAAATGCTTCCCAGGTACTCTATGACACTTTTGCGCCATACTATCAAGAATACGCACAGTCGAGAACTGCCTATTTAGAGGGTATAAATCACGTTATTCTCAATACTATCGCTCAGTTTCAGCGACCTCCCTTGCACGTTTTGGACATAGGATCTGGAGATGGGGCAAGAATACAGAAGCTCAAAGAACGCGGAAGATTTGGCGCACTGACAGTAATTGAAAATAGTAAAAACATGGCCGATCTTTGTCGTTCATATACAAATATGAAAACTCTTGAGGGAGATATCACAAACATCGAACTTCCTCCTCATTCATTCGATTACATCACCTGCTTGTGGAATGTTTTGGGACATATTGACTCAAAAAGGAGCAGACATATTGCTCTGAATAAAATGGCACTGTGGCTTAAACCAAACGGCCTAGTTTTCGTGGACGTAAATAATAGGTACAACTATGCACAGTACGGGAAAAATGCTTTTCTGAATATGATAAAAGACATCGTTCATCTGGACGATTCAAGTGGAGACATATCGTTTCAAATGCATATGAAAAGTGGTGTTGATATTGATGCTCGGGTACATCTTTTTTCTCCACTTGAAATGGATCAATCTATTCGTTTGTCGGGACTTAGAGTCATTCATAAGTACTATGTAAGCTACTCCTCAGGAAAATGTGTACCAAGCTTTTTGCAGGGACAGCTTATGTATATTCTTGGCAATCATGACTGACCTAAAAGAAGAACTCGGTGAATGGTTTGGTGGCCCAATTGGTCATGTTCACATGCGTCCGGATGCGGTGGGCAGTGAGCATCACCATGCTGAAGATGTTCGGTTTAGCATTGATGGATTCCTGAGATATCTTGAAAGGTTTTCCGGGGCTCAGACCTATTCTGTCATTGACACGGACCACCCTTATACAGGTCTTTTGTATCGAGATATTAGTGCAACACTCACCCCAGAAAGCCTTCCTGCAATCCGCGAGGAAGTCTCTGCTGCACATTTATCACGGATCAGAGAACTTCAGTCAAGGCCCGAACTTAACGGTCATGTTTATTCAGGAATTGAGGTCGATATTGTCAGTCCGGGAGGGGAGCTCTTGGTCACTGATGACGTTTTGAGTCAGCTCGATCTTGTTATCTGCTCACTCCATTACACCTTCTACAGCAAAGCGACTGATTTGAGAAGCAGAACCGTGCGACTAACAACAGCAGAACTGGTTTCTGCTTACATGCATGCTGTTAGTAATCTACACGTTGATGTCCTTGGCCATCCAACACGAGACATTGGCCGAAGCAACAAAGACTCAGCATATCTTTCTGAGTGGTTACCTCTGATTGATCTAATGAAACAGAAAGGCACTGCCTACGAGCTTAATTTCGCCCATTTTGCTTCTCTTAGTGAGGTTCCTGACTTTGACAAAGCTCTCATTACTCAAGCAGCTTTAAGGGGAGTGCCTTTCTTTCTTGGACTTGATTTCCACAACGCAAGTGAGTTTGGTTTGAAAACGTCAGGCAGTGTTATTACACCCGAGAATGCTGATCAGGCGTTTTCTGCGCATACAGAAAAGGTCCATTTACAATTTCTTCTCAAACTTATGAGAGTTATCCGCTTATTAGAAAGTTTAGGAATTACACCTGCACAGGTCGTTAACAGCTCAGACATACGATTTAAGGAGTGGCTAGCGACAAGGATATCTGCATGAAAGATATAAAAAACGTGCAATAAACTATTAAGTACCCCACAAATTGTCTACTCCCTATGCTATGATATATCTATATGGCACAAAGAAACGGCTTTGTCGCCATTGAGACAATTGCCGTTGCACTGCTTATTGTGCTCGTTATCGTAGCTGTCGCTGCAATCCTTCTTTTACCTAAAAATCAGGCCCCACAAAGCCCGGGTTATACCGTACAGGATAGTGAGTCATTCAGCGAGAAGGTCCGTAAACTGCAGGACAAAAAAAACACTGTTGTTAAGGCGCGCGACTTGTTTTCCCCGGCTTACCAGGGAACCCCTTTTAACGAGCTGCTGTTTCAAGATACTCGGGGTTCACTCGGTGGCGGACAGGCGCGTACGAACATCGGCACAGTGACCTCCCGCATGCAGGCTGAGGTACGTTCCGTTGCACTTACCCCCACTGATTTAACCATGCAGTTGACCGGCATCCTCCCAAGTGTTTACGGAAAATCATTTACCTATATGTACACGTCTGAAACATTGCCTAAGATTCGTGTTTCCTATGGGATACTTGCAGACATTAAACAAGGCGATCGTATTAACATTGATGAAACCAGTGATTTTTCCCAAAAATATCCAGAAAGTATTGTCAAAATCGACATAAGCAAAATTGAGTAGAAGTCCCAGAGCCATTTTTTACTAAAACGGTCCACCAACAATAAAAATAGGGTGGAAGATGCAATTGACAGGTTAGATAAGATGTTATAGAATTTTCTCTAGGATATTTCATGAGTATGCCGGACATGAACGAAACACCAGCTCATGCTTACGAAACTCCCCGCACAAGCAGGGGCAGGTCTTTAACGCCTGACGAACAAGAGGCTCTCATGGGGAGCCGTGAAAAAGTCTGGGAACAGCTCCGCAAGTTTGCCAGACATCCTATGCGTCTGGTTGCTATAGGAGGCGCTGTTTTGTGGTTTATGAAAGAAGCAGCCCGCACAGGTCCTGATCCCGCACATGCACAGACCCCCCCGCGTGACAAAACAACCCTGTCTATGCCCATACTTGCGCGAGATTTTGACATTCGCCGAATTCCGCCCCCCATACCATTCCCCCCTATTGAGCCAAGTGAGCCTCCACCTTTGATAACACCTCCGCCTCCTCCTTCAGTACCGCCACCAACGGTGCCACCACCGCCTTCAATTGAGCCACCCACTGCAACCCCAGAGACGGGAGAGAAAGTGAGTATTCGTGCAGGAGTGCCCCTTTATATCAATATTCAGCCCGCTCCAAACGTCAGTAATGAGCGCTCTCTAGAGCCTTATGATGGAAAAAACCCACAGGCACTATATGCAAAGGATGGGACCACTTTGATTGCACTTGTTTTTGTTGAGGCGGATCGAGTTGTTTCAGTACCCGTTGGGTACCTGCGGGCAGCGCATATCCCTATCCCCGAAAACATTCCTGAATATACTGCTAATTTCCTGCCGGAAACTCGATGGGTCATTGGGCCAGATGACAGACCTTTACAAATCAAAGGAAATCAGCCACAATCAGGACCCGAAGCCGACAGAAAAAGGGCGTCACAATCCACTGAAGGCACACAGATATCACATCCTGACAATATGGCCGCTTCAGACCTCGCCCCGCGCCCAGCACATTTATATGCTCCATGGTTTAGTGCGCGGGCACATCTCCCAAAGTTACGGGAAAAGTATGGGAAAGATTTACCGCCAGAAATTGCCGAAAGGCTTAGGCAAGAAGGAGTAGACCTCGAAACAGATACTGTGACAGCTGATGCTGGAGTCATGCTCTTTTTTGACCGACAAGGCGAGGTTCAGGTTGGCAATTTAAAAGATGGTGGGAGTGTCCTTATAAAGAAAACATTTCGCGACATCAATGCTAGCACTATTCAGTGGGCGCTGGGCTTATCTCACTCAGCAAGAAATTTTGAAGATCCATCTACAGACACTGTCGGTGAAGGGTTCAAAGTGTCCATCGATACAAGCACTGGCAAGGCCAATATTGACCCATACTGGCAGCGTTCAACAATAGACTGGGGATATTTACCGACCATACCGTTACCGTTTTCTGTTAAGACGGATGGTCAGCAAACTTTTTATGTCCGCGTTGATGCCAGCGGGTTTACCTTTTACACTATTGATCAAGAAGGAACAAGGCAAGAATTTGTATACAGACATATGATGTCTATTAGTGCCCTGAACCGGGTAAATACGGGTTACTTTACAACAGGTGGACCAACAACTGATAACTACGCGATTGTCTATCCAACAGGCGTTGAGGTAATAGGAAATTCAGAGCAACTCGCACAGGTGAACAACCCCGGAGCTGAAGGTGAAGAGGTCCGCGGGATGATTGGGCTGCATGCTCCAGTTGACTTGTCCAGGATTACCAGTGGTCGTGTTGTTATGCGCTTGCCCTCTCAAGGATTTGGGGAGGTGTACCCTGAAAGCGCACAGTGGGCTGGCGTGCTTGATCTTACCAGATCAGCCCTCACAGATATCCCAACATGGATAAGTATGTCAGATAATCTTGACGCTGCGTCGCTGGATATAATGTATGGAGCAGTGATGGTTGGCACTGATTTTGACTACCTTTTTCGGTTCGATGGCAGCCCTGTTGATAAAAATGGGCTTGCGAACCAGATGCAAATGCAAGCAGCCGGATACCGATATAACCCTGAAAAAAGGCTTCTGAAAGGCGCATATTTTAACGAAACAGGAAATCTGCATCCTGATGCCGTAAGGCTTTTTAGTGGTAACTCGGCAAAGCTCATAGCAGAAATTGCCCAACATTATAGAGGCATCCCCCAGATAATACAGCTACCGTATGCTATCGCACTGGGTGAAAATGCACAATTGGAACCAACCGGTCCAACCCCTAGACCAACAGGACCGACTCCCGAGATGAACCGTTTTTTGTTAAACCTTAAAGCAATGCAGGATGCCGGAGTTGTCATCCAGGAGATTCTCGTCGACGCTTCCGTGTCATCTCAAACCCTCGACCGGATTGCCTCATATGCCCGTAGCGCTGGTATTGAACCTCAGACTGTTGGTCAAAGCTCTACAACAACAACGGAAGCTGAGGTAGTCTTTGATCGAGCCGCAGCTGGATCGTCTATCATTCTCCTTGATTATCTCTGGCCTGATGTGCCGAAATCCGCGGAAGAAGCGCCATTTAAACGTCAAAGAAGACAGGTAGATGATCCTATTTACCCTGATCCAAGGTTTGAAGAACTTATACGATCAAGAATTACTGCATTTAGTACAACTCCATAATTGATAAACACTTCTTCCCCTTCATTTGCTCGCTCCACGTCCATCTGATATAGTGAACATAATGAAAGGAATAGTCCTCTGCTTCATTTCTCTTACATTTTTATTCCTTCTATCTAGTATTCCTGTCCAGGCGCAATCTTGCACATCGACAGTCTGCTATAAAGACGGTTGTGGCCCTGATGGTAACACACAATATGAGTACACGCAAAGGACATGCACTGGAGCTCCTGGACCTCTTGGAGCATGTGCATACTCACTTCAGTCTGGCGCCTATCGTGCCTACCGCACCTACACCACTCTCAACCAAAACACACCCCTCGGCTGGGGATGTGGTGCCGGGCAATGTGGTGATCCCGCAGGTTTTGGCGTGGAAGATTCGTGCTCTGGCGGCAACCCCCTTGAAGGGGGTGAATGCGCCGGAGGATTCCCACGGGCCGGTGGCTGCCCGGCTGGGCAGTATTGCCAGGGCTGTGATATGTATGCTGGTGAGTGTTGTAACTTCGTGCCCGGTGCATGCCAAGTGGTTTTAGGCTGCTCAGGCGGAAGCCCAACCCCCACCCCAACTCCTCAGCCTAGCTGCACGCTTTCTTGCCCCGGAACTGAGGTAAGTGAATCAGAGTTTAATAACGCAACAGGAGGTGCCGGAGGTGGTCTTGGGCAACGCAATACGCCCTCAGAAAAAGGTGTTGTGGCTGGCGCTTCATCTTCTCGATTACTTGCGCAGGGAGTAGGCGGAGGGCTTCCGGGGACAACGACAACGCAATACTATCTTGGCGAGAGCGTTCTCTCAGGTAACATTACTTTCCTAGGCGAGTCTGGGTTTACGTGTCAGGAATTCGTAGACGGTATCTTGTACCAAGGGCCTTGCCCGTCCCCAACGCTCATTACCCCCACTCCTCCTGGCGGTGGTGGTGGTGGAGCAATCGGTGGTGTCACAACCGTGCGGGATTCATTTGATGCCGGTTCTTTTTTCCTCAAGCTCCTATCAAACTTGTCATTTTTTAAGCCTATTCGGGATGTTCTTGGGTTATCCACATCTCAAACACTTGTCCAGGGGGTCGGTGGTGGCGAGGAGTCTGGTTCACTTTCAACATGGCAGCATCCAGTCACGTATGAGTACTTGGATGGATCAAACACAAAAGTGTATACGGCTCTTGCATCAAGTGGGGAAATCATCGGAGGCATTGATGATCCCAAGTCAAATTCTCAAAGCTGCAGCTGTAAAGTGGGGCTCTCCTGCCCGCTTTCTGTCACTGATATTAACGATCCGGGTTCTATTGTTGAGGGGTGCGATGATCAGTATTGTGATTTTAGTGTTGACCCAAGCAGACCTCAAGCTGGCATCCCTGCTCAGTTTACCTTGATGAACAATAACGGTTTTCGTAATTTTACGATTGACTATGGTGATGGGCAAACTGAAAGCTATCCCAATGCAGAGTCACCCCTGATTGTCCCTCATATTTATGCAAATGCTGGAGCAGGTCAGCAAATATCGCTCACGTGCTCAAATCCTGGAGGTAATATAAAAACATGTGTTCGCAGAGCCACCATTTACTGTGATAACACTGATCCGTATAATCTTCCAACCCCAACACTCTCTCCGACTCCCTCTCCTTCACCATCGCCAACTCCTGGCCCGTGGTTAAAGCTGAAAGACACATCTTTCACCATCCGCTCGAGCATCAACAACGTGGTGCCTGCTGGGGCTACGCAGTATGATGATACATCTGATACGGGGGTGTGCAGGGTTAACGAGCCCACAAACTATGCGTGCTTCAGTTCTGGGGAAACTGGTTCCGCAATCGTAAAGTCTGATGCCGTAGATTTTGGCGCTGGTTTGTCGCAAAGGGACTGGCTGAGAAAAGATGCCAACTATGTCATAAATACCTTGTTGACACCTTCCTCTTTTATCTCCTACGTAAAAGCACGCAAAGATTATGCGACCATTACCAGCCTAACCCAGGATCAGATTCAGTCAAACATGATCCATCTCCTTCAGCCAGACCCTCCTATCGTTATCATTACGGACGATACGGTTCCAGATGCCATTCCCGCCGGAGCTGGCGCTGTTATTATTATTGATGGTGACTTGGTAATTGATTTAGCATCTTCAGACACATTTAACGCTGCAAATAAGGCCATTGCTTTTGTAATAAACGGCACGCTGGAAATTTCATCTCAGGTTACTGAGCTTAATGGTATCTTTATTGCTAATGATGTCAATTATGCCTTCGATGCTGCCGCAACATCTAATCCACTCAAAATTAACGGAAACATTTCCTTGTCACAGAGCCCCACACAGCAATGCAATGATGTTCGCCAGCGCATAGATCCTTTGAAGCCTTCTTGTTTTTTCACCTTTGACTTTGTAAATCAGTACGTGCCTGTTATTGATTTGTTATCAACCAGAACTTACGACTGGTCAGAATTAACACCATGAAAAATCAAGCCGGACAAGTGCTCCTTATTGTTATCCTGCTTTCAACAGTTCTTCTTACCGTTGGTCTTTCTTTGATTGACATTACCGCTCTTGACAATAAAGTTACAAAAATCCAAGAAGATGCTTCAAAAGCCCGTGCTGCAGCAGAAGCCGGTATTGAAGCTGCTTTAAATGATGTCTCCGCTGAAAGTATTGACATCGGTCAAATCCTTGCAGACAGCACAATCAGTGGCACTACCACCATTGAGTTAATTGAGGAGAATGCTTTTACCACACCGATCATTTCAAAAGATGGGCAGTTTACGTTTTACCTGACCGGTTATAATCCACAGACAAAAACAATCACAGCCGGCACTGTTGATGATGATATGACTATCGAGCGTGTGCTTCCCACAAGCGCAGGTTATTGCTCCGGTGATCAGGCTTTTGCCGTTGAGGTTACTTTTATCAGCGCAAGTACTGGTGTGGTAGGACGGTATATGATTGATGAATGTCCCCTCATAGAGGGAAGTACTGATGAATATGCTTTTGGAGCGATTATTCCCACCTCTTCGATATCCCCGGAGCCGAACGTCATGATTATGCGCGTAATTGCTCCAAGCAATGACTTTGACGGAGCACGGCTGAGAATCACCAATAGCACAGAAGGTGCACAGTGGCCTGCCCAAGGAAGGACCATTATCGCAACCGCCCAAGCTGGCGCCTCTAATGTCACAAAGAAAATAAAGCTCTTCCAGTCATTCCCCCAGTTTCCTGCTGAATTTTTCGTGACCAGCAATTAGAGATCATCTCTGTTTTGAGACGACTTCTATAGGAATTTCGGCTTCTTCAAGCCCCACTCTTTATGATACAATTGAGCTCATGTTACAGGATCGCATTCTAGATCTTTGCAAAAAGGTTTTTTCAACAGATCAGTTCACACTGCTCACTCCAACCTATCCTACCTTTGGCGATTATGCTGTGCATACTTCCCAGCTTAACAGCGACTCTGAAAAGATATCATCTTTGGTTCATGCACTTTCACAAAGCCCTCTTCTTGACAAAGTTGAACTGAAGGGTGCTTTTATCAATATGTTTGTCAGCATACAAGCTTTACATGGTGAGCTTGAGAGCATTATGCAAGCGGGTGATGACTATGGAAAGCTCCAGTCTCAGTTTTCTCGCCGCATTATGCTTGAATATGGCCAACCGAACACACACAAGCTTCCTCATCTTGGGCATTTGTTTTCGTACCTATACGGCGAAAGCCTTTCGCGTGTTCTTGAATGGGCAGGACATACAATATTCCGATGCAACTATCAGGGTGATATTGGGCTGCATGTTGCAAAGTGTCTCTATGTTGCGCAGCAAAAGTCATCACACATTTCTCAACTGCGCACGCTTGATGAGAAAGTCTCCTTTCTTCAGACCTGTTATCAGGAAGGCTCAGCTGCGTATGAGAGTGATCTTGCCTCAAAAGCAGCAATTGACGAGTTGAATAAACGTTTATATGCACACGATACAGAGATTGCAGACCTTTGGAAAGAGACCCGGCAGTGGTCGCTTGATTACTATCTTCAGTTTGAAAAAACTCTTGATGCTCGATTCGATCGGTATTTTTTTGAGTCAGAAACATGGAAAGTTGGCATTGATCTTGTTAAGGAGCATACAGAAAAGAGTGAGCTCCCCATTTTTGAGGAAAGCGACGGCGCAGTAGTGTTTAAAGGAGAAAACTATGGTTTGCACACACGTGTTTTTATTACCTCTCACAATACCCCAACCTATGAGGCAAAAGATCTGGGTCTTATAAGTTTGAAAAAGGATGTCTGGCCGTTTGATGTCTCTCTTGTTACAACGGCCAATGAACAAAATGCCTACTGGAAAGTTGTCATAAAAGCTGCTGAACTCGTATTCCCTGAAATGGCAGGCAAGATGAAGCATTTAGGCTTTGGCATGATCAATTTGAAAGGCAGCAAAATGTCTTCCCGAACTGGTGTCATTATCTCTAGCACAGACTTGCTTGAAACAGTGCGTTCTCTTGTTCAGAAACAGCTTGAGCCACAACCGGAAAGTTTGCAGGCACTCACCATTGCATCCGTCAAATACGCATTTCTGAAATCCGACCCGAAAAAGAATATGATTTTCGACTTTGATGAGTCCATTTCATTGCATGGTAATTCCGGTCCATATCTCTTGTATGCCTATGCCCGGATGAGAAGCATCTTGCGCCAGGCAAAGCTCCAAAATGTTTCAATAACATCTATTGCCGGTGTTGAACTTGAGCTCCTTCGCCTTCTGCCACGTTTTCCTGAAATCATTACAGATGCGGCCCGTTCGTACGCTCCGCACATCATTGCCAGCTATCTTATCCGCTTGACACATACGTTTAATACGTTCTACGAGCAATGCCCTGTGCTGCAGGCTTCCGACCCTGAACAAAAGCAGTTCCGACTTGCATTAACAACCGCAACGGCACATATTGTTAAAAATGGTTTGCACATTCTGGGCATTGACGTTGCCGAAAAACTATGAAAAGAAGACCGATACGTGTCGGCTTTGACCTTGATGGCGTGATTCTCTATAATCCTGCACGACTTGCCCGGCGCCCCATTCGCACGTTTAAACACTTCTTCTTTCCCCGTATTGAATCCCGATTCCATATTCCGCATCGCACATGGGAAAAAGTTTTATGGCACCTTTTTCACCTTTCAAGTTTCCGTATTTCACCGGGGTTTTGGCTCATTAAAGGACTTAGCGATGTGGGCCTTATAGAGCCCTATGTGATCACTGCACGATACAGCTTCCTTCGGCAAGATTATCATCGCTGGATACGCAGACTGCATATCAGTGAAGATTTTCATGGACATTTCATGAATGAGAAAGATGAACAACCGCATGAATTCAAGGAAAGAATGATAAAAGAATTAAAACTGGACATTTTTGTTGAAGACAATCTTGACATCGTACGTCACTTGCGAAAAACCACCCCCTCACATATTGTATGGGTTTACAACCTTTTTGATTTCTTTGTCCATGATGACCACAGGTATCCAGATTTAAAAAAGGCCGTTGAGTATATATCCCGCTATGCCAAAACTCACCGCTAAAAACATTCTTATCATTACAGAGTATTACCCACCCCATTGGACAGGGCTGGCTCAGTCGATATTTTACGCAGCGCACAACCTTGCCTCACGAGGGCACACGGTACATGTCCTCACAACCCATTCAGATCCGCATGCTTTAAAACATGAGGTCGGCGTTGTGACGGTCACTAGAGTGCCATATCAGTTTCAGATCAGCAGGACCCATTACTCATTTTCAATTCTGAAGGATTTTATTCGACTTTTGCCAACGTACAACACTGTCATTATCAACTCACCAAACAGTAACATTCTTTTCCTCGCTCTTTTTGCAAAAATATTCAGAAAAAAACTTGTTATTTATCATCAGGCAGACATTTTGCTGCCTAGACATACCGGCAATCGCATAAAACACCGTTTTATTGAACTGCTTTTTGACTTTTTTACCATTCCCTCAATGGTACTTGCTGATACTGTTTCATCGTTTACTTACGACTATGCAGAGTTTTCTCGGGTGATGCGCTATTCCCTGCCAAAGTTTGCTCCATATATTCCTGATATTCAGCTTTCTGCAGAGCCACCACAACATAGTTTCAAAAAACAAATGGACACCATCAAAAAGGCCCATAAACTCATTGGCATTTCAGGAAGGTTTGTTGAAGAAAAGGGTTTTGATCTCTTGTTTCAAGCCTTGCCAGACATTTTGAAAAAAATACCATCTGCACATATTGTTTTCGCTGGTCAGCACGTAGCATACGAACCCTTCTATGACAGGCATCGGGCATTGTTTGAAAGTCAAAAGAAACATGTCACTTTTCTCGGCATGCTTACTGGCGCAGACCTTTCCTATTTTTATGAATGTCTTGATGTTTTTGTCCTTTCATCAAGAATTGAATGTTTTGCACTAACTCAGATTGAGGCTTCACAAAAGCGTGTGCCAATCGTTGTTACGAACGTTCCCGGAGCACGTATGCTTGTTTTGGAGACAGAGTTTGGGGAGATTGCAACACATGACAATTTAGCTGAAAAAATTATTGCTGTATTGAAGAACACTCAGAAGTATCAGAAAAATTATAAAAAAGTCCGACCATTTTTAGAAAAATTTCATAATTTCCCACTGCAGCGCATCACATGAACCTGCATGCCATACGGAGATTGGAGCTTATATGGTTCATAGCATGAGCGCCCTTCTGTGATCGTGTGAGTATCTTCGCCCTTCATATAAAAAAGGGTTAAAGGCGTTTGCGGGTGCTCCACCGCAAAAGTTGCTCCTTCAGAAAAGTACGCCGGTGATCCATACAAAGCAACTCCGCTTGATGGTGCATACCATACACGCCGAGAGTCGGACATATAGATATTCACCACTTCTGGATCAATATAAAAAAGAACCAAGACCGCACTCTCTATGTCTTTATTATGTTCAAACTGCATCGCTGTAAAAACGGGCAAGTTATCAAAAGGATAATTGTTCGGATAGTCAACAAACATCCGCTTAAAATTTGCCTGAGCAGAAAGGGTTAGAGCCACCATCAAAAGAGCAGCAATAATAAATTTCGGCTTCACGCCATTGTAGATCACCGAAATGGCATTACCAGCAAACAGCATAAGAAACGGAAAAGCTATAATCATGCGTTGAAAATTCGGCGTTTCTATGTCAAAACCAATTGACATGCTCGAAGTTGGGATAAGTGCCATAGCAATAAACAAAAACGAAAGTGCGTTTCGGAGCTTGCTGATGCCCCAAAGGCCTGTGGACATCCCAGCGAGAATGAGAAGTGTAGTTATGGTATCAAATGCTTTTTGCCCGGGAGAGGTATTTTCCATTGTTGGAAAGGTCGCGCCTTTTACAAAGAGCCCCTGGACAGAGTGTTGATAATTTTTACCAAAGGAGGAAAGTTGATCCGTGAAAGTTAGCCGTGCAGCTTGAACCTCCTCCCTCCTTTGCAGCATACGTTGAAAGTACACATCGGGTTTTTGGGCAATGAACGAGAGCATTGGGGCAAGAAAGATGAACGTTACAGCAAAAGTAATGAGCGCGTGACGACTTTTATACCGTAAAGCGTATGCCGCCAAGAAAATCCCCACGATTACTGGCACAATCGAATACGTTGTATAGATATAAAAGCCTGCAGCTGTAAAAATTCCAACCCAGAAAAAGTCCTTCTCCCTTTTATATCGAATAGCTTTGAGAAGGAAATATCCAAGAGGAATCACTACAAGCGGGATAAGCGACGGGCGAACAACATAGCGCTCCATTAAGAGCTGCCAACTGCTCATTGCAAATAACAGCCCTGTTACAAGAGCCACAAAGACATGCTGAAACTCTTTTAAAGCCCAGTAAAACATGAGAATACTCCCAGCAACTCCTGCAAGAGCTCCCACTATCTTAAGCGCCAGAAAAGCATCATGTGTCAACGGATATATAAGCGCAGCCAGGTGATAGTACAACGGTTCTTTTGAAAAGTTTTGAAATAAAATATACACTGTGCGATTTTCTGCTACCTGCTTTACCTGGTTAACGTCCCTCGCAGCATCAAAGCCGTAGAGATCATGAGGCATTGTCTTGATCTGAAAAAAATGAAATGCCAGAGCAACGCTTAGGAGAATACAGAGTCCCAAAAAAATCACATGTTTTGATATTTTCTCCCCCCGGGGTTTGGTCTCATTCTTTAAAAGTCGATAGACAAAGAAGAGATTTGCTCCTGTTGCAAGTATTGACGCAGTGTGCCACACAAATCCGCGTACGAAGATGATTTGTATACTTAAGAGTAGTCCGATGATGAGATAATTCCTATGGGCTATTTTCATACACCTTCTGATAAATCAGCACACGTGGATGGTCATATACTGTGAAAGCCTCTTCCGACCATTGATCATTAAATGAGACGCTCCAGAGCCCCAAATTGATCGTCGGGTATGAGGTGATATCTGCGATAAGCCTATACCCTCTTTTCCCTGCAAAGAGCTCTTGATATACCTGAGACATGTACGGGTATCGTGACGGAACAGACATAATGCTCCCATATCCTCTATTGCTTGAAAGAATATAGTAGTCAGCCTCGCTAAGTTTCTGCTCAATTTCTACTCGTTTGGCAGGAGTATCCGGGTAAAAAACAGGTAATTCAGTATGTTGATATTGTTGAGCGAAATGTGCGGGAATGTTCCCTTGTGCTGGCAAACTCACGGGTAGTATGTCATCCCAATGCTCATACACAATGCGCGATTGCGCAGGGATATGCTCAAAAATCCACTTCGATGCCGTCACTCTACTGTGCGGCCTAGAGTAGATGCTCACGAATGCAAAAGGCCACACAGATGCTGCAATAAGCAGAAGAATAATACTCTGCAGAAGTTTCCGTTTCACAAAAAAATCTGTTGCTGAAAAAGTCCCGATTGCTGCAAATAATGCAAGAAACGGGTACAGAATGTAAAAGTAGCGCATCGTCATCACAACCTGGCTCCCCTGATACAGAAAAAAGGCAAGCATCCAAAGCATGATAAGCCATATTTCTTTTTCTTTTTTACGCAACATGACAACGATCCCCGTTGCGGCAAGTGCCGCATAGGGCCATCCAAGGCCAAAAAAAACGATGTTCTGCAACGGAAACACAAGAGGGGTTTTACTTAGCCACTGCACCGTTGGCGGGAAAAGGGAGTCTCTTTTAACAAGATCCTTTAATTGGGCAATGTTTTGAAGATATTGCCTATTAAGAGTGAGGTCAAAAATATTCCCTGTTTCAAACATGCGCGGGTCAGCCATACGCAGAGCAACATAGGCTATCAAAATATAAGCTGCCATGTGCAAAGTGGCAAGAGTAAGTTTAGGTCCCATTCTATCCTTCCGCTTCAGTATCCCCCAGATATGAAATATTCCTAAAATGGGAAGGATATAAACCGAAGCAATTTTCGATCCAATTGCCAGCCCTACACAAAGGGCCGATATTAATGCAAAACGGAGTTGCGGCCTCTGATAATACAAGATTGCTGCAAAGAGCGAGATAAAACTGAAGAAGGTCGCAAACGTATCAACTGTGTAATAATGAGCCTGCTGAATGGGCAGGACAGCAATGCCATAGAAAAACGCTGCAAGGATTTTGATTGAATAATGCCACCCATACTTCTTCTCGAAAAATCTGGCAATAAGGAAGACCATTAAAAGACTTCCTACGTCAGCCACAGCACTTAGAAATCGACCAATGAGAGTAATCCCGTCAAGCGTGTCTGCGCGACCCCACACTGCTACAAGTTTTACAAGTGTCATTGGCATCGTCCCGTATACAAAAAAGTTGAAGTTCAGATTATAAGGATTAAGCGTTGAAACGGCTGGATTAAGATAGTCACCAAAAGATAGCGGCAGCTTTGCAGCAGAAGTTACCATTGCAAGAAACCTTTCATCTGGATGCAGGTGTTGATTCTGATCCCAGTTTAGACCGTATACTCGCAGCAGAAAAGCACAGACAAGAATGATGGCAAAGAGCACTCGATATTTCATACCGTAAACTTCTCAAAGAATATCTTTTCAGGTAAACCTCCAATGGAAGACGCATACGTTTTGAGCACCTCCACAACGTCTTTATTTCCGCACACATAGTATTCAAAGTCAGCGGGATTTCCGTATTGCATAAAGTTATTGACGGCATCCTGCACATGACCTTGCATAAAGCCTTCCCCTTCAAGACCTTCTAAAGACTTCTCACGCGAGAGACAGTATGTGTAGGAGAAATTTTTATGCCGGTTGGCCAAGGATTGAAACTCTTCAGCCAGATAAACATCTCCTCTCGTTTTCAGCCCGAAAAAAAGGTAGAGACGTGCTGCGCCACCGATGGTAAGATATGTTTCAATCATAGATTTTTCAGGCGCAATGCCTGTACCAGTAGCAAGGAACAGTTTGTTTAATGGCGTGTTTCGCAGGATGAAAACACCAGCAGGACCTTTAAATTGGGCAGAGTCTCCATTCTGCAAGATTTTTAGATATTCAGACGCAAGCCCTCCAGGAAAGTACTCGACAATGAGATCGAGAGTTTCTCCTTGGAGACTACTTGAGGAAATTGAGTATTGACGTACTTTATCTTGCACACATAGCAATACATATTGTCCTGCTGTGAAGACAAGAGGCTCTCCATCAATCTTGAAGCGAAACTTCCAAACTTGCCCAGCAAGATTTGTTTTCTCAACTAATTGTGCTGAAAAATCGTGAAACATCGTTTAGTTAGAACTGGTTATAACTAGGTGAACTAGGTGAACTAGGTGAACTAGGTGAACTAGGTGAACTAGGTGAACTAGGTGAACTAGAGATCAGTATAGCCCACACACTATGTCCTCCACGCTCTCCACACTTCTACGCTCTCTATACTTCTATCCT